>Ga0114953_1000004_pt1 | contig 143589 bp, 121 predicted proteins | sample SidtaG_FD_87298 | JGI IMG/M metagenome (GOLD analysis project Ga0114953, IMG submission 87298) | Marine algal microbial communities from Sidmouth, United Kingdom - Sidmouth_Male2 metaG | ecosystem: Host-associated > Algae > Red algae > Unclassified | place: Sidmouth, United Kingdom | collected...
GGTATTTCTGAGGCGAAAATGCAGAAGCTGCAGGTCAAGATCGAAAACTGGATCGAGCAGCACGAAAGCGAACGGGAAGAGATGGCCTGACCGCTGAAAAGTCGTCACTCACGAGTAATTAGAAATCGACGCAAAATTCTATCTGTTATCAACAACGCAAAACAATACGCTAAGCTGCAGGCAGAATTTGGCACTCTTGCAGCCTTCTTCTGGAGCTTCGAGCCTGAGAGTGTCAAACGACCGGCCTTGGTCAATAGGCGCTGGCTCGAAACTCATATCACGACATCCGAATCTACAGCGCTATCCAATGCCTTAAAAGCACGCGGCTGGAGCTATATCGGACCTACTAATATGTATGCGCTTATGCAGGCACTCGGAATCGTCAACGACCATGTGGCGGGATGCAAACGCCGGGCAGAAATCGAGAAACTTCGCAAAAGCCTGATACGGCCCGTCTCCGATTAATGTACCAGATCTTTTACGAATGGCAGGCAGCTGGCTTGCCGCGCACTGAAAAGCTGGTAGTCCATCCATTCGCAGCATCAGGAATCTGATATTCCGGACGGATGGACTATCGGAACGTAAACAAACTGAAACGCAAACAAACTGGAACGCAAACTAATCTGAAAACCCAAATGAATAAACGCATTCTGAGAATTATCTGTCTTGTCTGCATGTTCGTCACAGCCATGTGCAGCCATGCGTCGGAAAACAATGAAAACGCCAGTGCCTGGGCGCAGTTGCAGAACGGAACCGCCATAGCAGTCATGCGCCATGCCTTGGCCCCTGGCACGGGTGACCCGATAAAGTTTTCAATTGATGACTGCACCACTCAGCGCAATCTATCGGCCGATGGTCAGGCACAAGCGATTGCAATTGGTCAATTATTTCGCGAAAAAGGTGTAGCAGACGCTCAAGTACTGTCCAGCGAATGGTGCCGCTGCAAGGAAACAGCCCGTTTACTAAATTTAGGCAAACCTGTGCTGTGGCCCTCCCTGAATTCGTTTTTTCTGGATCGAAGTACCGCCGAGAATCAGACGAATCAACTACTGGAGGCGATGCCTGAATGGTTAAGATTCGATGACAAACCTACTGTTCTCGTAACTCATCAAGTAAATATCAGTGCATTAACGGGTCAATTCGCACGTTCCGGTGAAATACTCATCATAAGCCTGAATGGCAACGACGTCAGAGTTCTTGCCGGTATCGAAACGCTTGATTGACTGCGCAGGGAATGTCACCCCAAATGTCACCCCAATTGTCACCCCAGAGAACTTGCTCTCGCAGAGAGAGGTTAATGCGCTTTGGGCTACAACATTCCAAATAGTTGTTCAGCCCAACTTATCGAGTTCTGATAAATCTGTCCTATGGCCGGATCCTCTAGTTCAACTTCAGGTTCCGGTTTTTCGATTTCGCTGACCAATTTCAACATCTCGCCGCCAGGCCCTGCAAGATCGAGAATTTGAGATCGCAGGTCTCCAGTGATGGAAAACTGATCCAGAGCATCACCAAGCTCCAAGTCCATTAACACGCCGACGAGAGACAGTAGTCCTATTGTAAAATATTTGCCATCGTCCCCCAGCTCTCGTTCCAACGATAACAGTTGGCAGAAACGGGCACGCACCAAAGCCATTTTTGTAAGCTCTTGCGGCTTGTCTTCGATGCCCGTCATAACCAGCAATATCACCCAGTTACGTATAGGTTCGCGACCCAGAAGAACTGCCGCATGACTTATGGAGGTCACCTCACTTTTCAATGCGCTCAATGGCGAGTTCACATATTTTAAAGTCCGCACGCTCAACGCTACGTCATGACTCAAGGTTTCCGCAATATCGTAAATACTTGATGCAGGGTCGTTAATCTGCCCGAGTAGCTGCAGGATGGCGACCCTGTTTTGGGGCAACTTGGAGCCGCTAATTACATGGGGCTTGGCGAAGAAATAACCTTGGTAATATTGGAAGCCTGCCGCCTTGAGCGTGTCGTATTCCTCATGAGTCTCTACCCGCTCAGCCAGTGACAGCCGTCCAGCCGCCGCATCCTTGAGCCGCAGAGCCGCCAATTCCTCCATGGTGTGCTGGGTGATGTCATATTTTATAATATGCACCAACGGCATTAGTCGCGTGAATTGAACAGCATCGACGAAGTCGTCCAGAGCGATCGTATGACCCTTTGCGTGTAGCGCCCGTACGCCTGCAAAAACGCTATCCGTTACAATGACGTCTTCGAGGATTTCCAGAACGCAGCTTCCTGGCTCAAGCAAGTCCAGCATCTCCGGATTTTCAAGAAAATACTCTGTCAGATTTACGAATGCGCGCGAATTACCGACGATGGAGTCGAGCCCCGCCTCCACAATCGAGTTGACCAACACTCTCGCGGTTGCAGTATCGCCATCAACGCTAGGATCGTAGGAATTTTTCGTTGTCGATCTAAAAAGCAACTCGTATCCGTACGTATTGTTCTCTACATCCAGTATGGGTTGTCGGGCTAGGTAGAATGTTGACATACGCTAATGTTCAGGCGTTGGGCACGAGAGAGGCCCCAGAAAGATCGATGGCGCACCGTTCTGGCAATTTAGGAAAACGTGAGCGCATAATCATTTGCAGGGGTTGCAACGAGGTGACAGCAATACATCAGCTTTAAAGTAAGCAATTACCTTCGTACCCCATACCAGACAACTGATTGAATTATTGGTGTTCACGAGTTGCACGCACTGAACCTCTGATGGCTTAACTCACTATCGGCAGCCCTCCAGATATCATTGGCCGATAGACTCATCAGGGGGTAATATGAGCAGTCGATTGTGTTTCACGAGCCCTTGGGAGTCTGTCCGAGAATAACGATCGAGGCCGAAGGTGGCCCCGCGACAGTATGAGATTTGAGTCAGATTTTCTGTCATTTGAGATGAATAGTTGTTCTATTCGCCGAGTTTTACGAGGAAAGCTGACTGGAGGCAGCCCCGCCGAAATTTCGCGCTGTGGGGCCCCCTTCCGGTACGATCAGCTTATTCTCGGACAGACTCATGGCTGGCGGCGGAATAAAAGCGATTAATGATGCATCCCTGCCAGTGTTACGCTGTAGATGCCCGCCGAACCAACTATAATGAGACTCAAGGCCCACGCAATATCAAGATTGAACCAGGTGCGTGTGAGAAATTTCAGCCCAAGCCAACGGTAGATAACGACGGCGATCAGGGCGCAAGCAATAGCCATAGCGATCGTGTGTGCACCGGCAACCAGCAGTGCCGCCAGCATGCTATCCGTTGCAGAGTCATGTCCCGCGCTCAATGCCAGAAAAACCGGCACCAACATAAGCCCGGCACCATGCGCCATCGCGGCAAGGAATGACCACAACGCAAGCCTTGTCGGCTTGACCCGGGCCAGATACCTCGGATGCTTGCGGTTGATCAATAAATAGACGCCCATAAGCACCACGATGAGACCTGCACCTATACGGATCGGCTTTCCCCAATCGACAAGAGTGGATACCAGTGAGAACGGCAACAAGACAAGCGACATGGCCAGAAAATGACCCACCGCCAACGCGGACAGTGCCTTGGCTAGCGAACGCTGCGTCTTGTCCATCAATGCTGCGGATACTGCCAGCGGCCAGCCCATTCCCGGATTGATACCGTGATAGAGACCGGCACCGATGACAGCGCTCCATAGCGCTGTCATGGACGAAACATCAGTCACCGATTAACTGTTGGGGTAACAAAAACTGTCGGTTGAACAATCGCCGCCCTCTAGACGGATCTGGTGTGCACGCTGCCCTTTGGGGAAGTTTACGTAAAAGTCTTTATCTAGCGTAAGTCCACCTTTATCACCCACGTGAGCCATCACCATCTGACCACCTTCATCATCAGGATAGAACTGATCATCCCATGAAGAATACAAAGAGTTGGTCCAGTAGACGCGCTTACCGTCCCGGCTTATTTCTACCATCTGCGGACCGTAGGCAAAGTCCTTACCGTTCGGATGCTTGGTGTCCGTGACGATACCGCCTAGTTCAACCTTATCCACAAGGACCGGATTCATTGGATCGGTAACATCATATTGATGCATTTCTCCAAGACCCCAGCAAGCTACATACAAAAAGCGATCATCCAGACTCAGGTCAATATCCGTTACCAGAGGGGGTACTGCACCAAAACCTTTCAGTAGCTCCGGCAACTCATCCGCCTCGGCAGGCACTGGATCTATGGTGATCGTTTTCCTCGATTGCCATTTTCCGGCATCATCTCGCCACCAGGTAAAAATCGCACCTTGCAAGTTGGTGGTATCAACCACCACACCACAAAATCCATAGCTCTTGGCAGGATCATGTGCAGGGCGGATCTCCAGCGCCATCTGGTATTGCTCACCAAAGTCGATGGTCTGTATATTTTTTCGCGCTCGAAGATCCCAAAAATGAATGGAATGACCGTATTTGTTTGACAGCAAGTCTGCAGGCACCACTCCATTTTCATATTGCGGTGGCAAACCCCATTCAGAACTGACCATGTAGTCCTGCGGCAGATTCCACCAGAAGTCATAATGCTTGTCCTGGCTACCTCGATCCATTTCATAACGGCCTAGAATTTCAAAGGTTTCGCAGTCCATGATGAAGATGCCCGGAGGTCCTTCGGTACCATCTTCTCCACCGCCACCCAGAGTCGAAACATAGATGCCCTCCGGACCGCAATGAATTGTGTGCGGCCGCGAATAGCCTGTTTTGGCAAAGACCTCTTCAGGTTCAATAATTTTATGTATTTTCGCCTTCAGAGGCTCTTTGACATCAATAATATAGATTCGCGAAGAGCGTATGCCCGGTACGATAAGGTAGCGACGCTCAAGAAACGCATGCCCGCTGAGCGGCGACAGAGATGACGAGCAGGCATTCCAGCCGAAATGATGGAACTCATCACCGGCGGTGGTGGCCATGACTTTATGGACTATCTGGCCATAGGTAGCAGACGAGGAATCAAGGTCTACCACGGCAATACCGTCTGGCTGCGACGCATCCGCGCTGAGCATGACGGTGAAGCCGTATTTCTCTACAGGCGCAGACATTGCCATCTGAGCGGTAGGATAAAACGATGAGTCCGGTCGAAGCTGCATATTGTTGTCTCTACAGATGAGTTGAAGAACGCTGGAGCCTGCGCGGCCGAAAGCTAATCGATTGAGCGAGAGCGGTCCATTGATTTCTGCAAGCGCCGTGTTTTATAAGCCCTGGGATAACCACAAGGTTAAACGTTAACAGAAATACCGTGCCGACAACAACAAAACCACTTCATAGCTGACGACCGAGCGCTATTGCCTCAACTCTGGGATTGCTGAGATTCCGGGATCACTGAATTTTTGGGATCACCAGGATCCGGCATCACTAAGACGTCTGCGCCAGATCGCGCTGGTGCATGATTCGTCCAATAAAATTCATGAGAATCTGAGCGGCGAGTATTGCAGTTGTACTCGAATGATCATAGTCCGGTGCTACCTCTACCAAATCAATACCAACCACGGTCCCGCGCTTGGCAATGCCTGCCAGTAACTCTAGACCTTCATAGTAAAGAAAGCCACCATGACTGGGCGTACCGGTGCCAGGCGCGATCGATGGATCGAAGCCGTCAATGTCGATGGTCACATAATAGCGATCGCCAGCAGGGATGCGATCAAGCACAGCATCAACACCCAGATTTCGAAACTGCCTGACAGAGATGATATCGGAGCCTGCTTCGCGTGCTGCGACATAGCCCTCGCGTGATGTTGAAGATACATTGCGAATTCCGATCTGGGAAAGCCCGGCGACATGACGGCTTTCAGCGGCGCGGAACATCGGATTGCCATGACCATAGCGAACACCGTGACGTTCATCAACAAAATCAAGGTGAGCATCAATTTGCACTATGTGAATGGGCTCTTGATCGTCAAACGCTTTCACGCAAGGAATATTGATGGAATGATCGCCGCCCAGCACTACGGGGAGTGCACCTACAGCGAGCATCTTACGTACCGCGAATTCGATATTTGCATGACTTTGCAACGTGTCGGTATGGATAATATCCGCGTCGCCGATATCGGCTATCGACACTTTATCCGTCGCCAGGTAGGTCACATCATCTTCATGATCATAGGCGCCACCATGCCCAAAAGAAAATAGCGTTGACGCCTCACGTATAGCTCTGGGACCGAATCGAGCACCCGCTCGCCACTGCGTTCCAAAATCATAGGGTGCGCCTAAAATTGCGACATCGCTATCGATAGCATCCCAGTCACTGACATACGGATTTTTACCAAACGTGCAAATCCCCACAAACGGCAAATTCAGCCGGCCTTTCTCGTAGTCTGGTGTCGTCATTTTCAGGTGCTCGTAGGCAACGCAGATCAGTGCAAGCTGCTTGCTCATGTTAAAGTTATTTCAGTATGAAATCTTCAACAAGTAAACCCAACGATAGCGCACTTGATGTCGGCAAACTACGCGTGCTGTTGCTGGGAGCAACCGGTACTGCTGGCAGGGCCACAGCACAGGCGCTTGTCGATGCTGGCCACCAGGTGAGTTGTCTGGTTCGTGCCAACAGCACATACTTGGATGTCGCCAGCCCTGAACAGTCGATATCATTACCGGAAAAAATCGAGATTTTGATTGGCGATGTCACCGACCATCGGACACTTGAGCAAACTGTTTTTCCTTATGGAAGGTTCGATGCTTTGGTATCGTGCCTTGCGTCGCGCACAGGGGTGGCGGCTGATGCCTGGGCCATTGATCATGCCGCTCACTCAGCAGCATTAGCTGCTGCAAAAGCGTCGGGCGTGCAACAGATGGTATTGCTCTCAGCCATTTGCGTGCAGAAACCGCTATTGGCGTTTCAACAAGCAAAACTTGCCTTCGAAAAAGAGCTTATCAATTCGGGGCTTACTTACTCGATTGTCAGACCCACCGCATTTTTCAAATCACTGTCGGGGCAAATTGAACGGGTGCGCCATGGCAAGGCCTTTTTTCTCTTTGGCGATGGCTCGTTGACCGCCTGTAAACCAATCAGCGATGCCGATCTTGGTCGGTACATGGAACAATGTCTCGTCAGATCAGACCGTCACAATAAAATATTGCCTATAGGCGGGCCAGGCAATGCTATGACCTTGCGCCAACAAGGTGATCTTTTGTTCAGATTAACCGGCCAGACTCCGCGCTTCAAAAAAGTACCCATCGCCCTGTTTGATGGTATACGCATCGTACTGGAGCAACTTGGACGTGTAAGTAACGCATGCGCCAGGAAGGCTGAACTTGCAAGAATTGGCCGGTATTACGCCACTGAATCGATGCTTGCGCTGAACCCTGACACGGGTTGCTACGATGCCGATCTCACACCATCCACAGGTACTGATACCCTTGAACAGTTCTACACTGCACTGCTCGATGGATCGGTTGTCGTTGATCGAGGCGAACACGCAATATTCAAAGAACCTGCATAGCCGGTAAATTATCAGGCTAGCCCCTATGCTTGCAATAAAATAATTCTGATATCATTTCCACAATAATTTTAATGGAGTACGACGAGTGAACAAGGATTGTTTGGCAATGCTGAAATACCTGTCGAATGCATCACGTTTTTCCAGCCTGGCGTCCTGTTGTCTCTTATCAGCATGCCTTAGCTCCAACGAACCTATTGACAGCAAGACGAGCACCCCAGCTGCCGATGGGGAATCGGTTATCTGCTCAACCGAGCTGTCAGATATTGGCTATTTCGTCAAAAATTATCACACAGAGAATGTGTGCGGCTGGACAGTGCAAATGAGCCGTGAGCTATTTGATGACACTCTTGCCGAGACGGCGTTCAACGCACTGAAAGCCGATCTTCAGCAAATCGAGAATCGTCTGCCCGCCGTGGCCATTCAGGGACTGCGGCAAACAACTATCTGGCTGGAATTAAACCTTAATGTTTTTCCAGGCGGGGTTTATCATCCTTCCGCACAATGGCTGGCAGAGAACGGTTATCCAGCCAGGTGGGCAAAGGGCGTGCAGTTTGGTGTTGCACGGAATTATCTGAACTGGCGAAATGATCAGCCTGCGATGTTACTGCACGAGCTGGCGCATGCATACGATGATGCTTTCTACAACGGTAATAATGCTGATGTGCTTGCAGCATTCAGAGAGGCTGTGAATTCGGGAAAGTACCGTTCAGTAGAATATTTCAATGGTGAGATGCAGCAAGCCTACGCCCTCACTAATGCCAAAGAATATTTTGCAGAACTTACTGAAGCCTACTTCTGGAGAAATGATTTTTTCCCTTTTGAGCGGGAACAGCTTTCGTCGTTTGATTTACCAGGGTATGAGGCAATAGAGTTGATGTGGCAACCCTGATTAATATCTGCTGAATAGCGTAGAAAAAAAAGCCCGCGTTTGCGGGCTTTTTTTTAACTACCGCCGATAACGGCGTCAGCTCATCGGAGAAATCAGACTAATTTAGTTTTATTTGCACATCAACGCCTGCTGCCAAATCCAGCTTCATCAATGCATCAACCGTCTTTTCAGTCGGATCAACGATATCCATCAGGCGCTTGTGAGTTCGAATTTCGTACTGATCACGAGCATCCTTGTTTACGTGTGGCGACACAAGAATGGTGAATCGTTCTTTCTTGGTGGGCAAAGGAATGGGTCCAAGAACCCGGGCTCCCGTACGCTTGGCTGTTTCAAGAATTTCTTTCGCTGACCGGTCGATCAAGCGATGATCGAAGGCTTTAAGGCGAATACGGATTGTTTGACTAGAGGCCATAAGTGTTTACTCGATGATTTTCGCAACAACGCCAGCACCCACGGTGCGGCCACCTTCACGAATCGCAAATCGTAATCCGTCTTCCATCGCTATCGGATTGATCAGCTCTACCACGATTTTTACGTTATCACCCGGCATCACCATCTCGGTGCCTGAGGGCAACTCGACCGCGCCCGTCACATCCGTCGTCCTGAAGTAGAACTGCGGTCGGTAGTTGTTGAAAAATGGCGTATGTCGGCCACCTTCATCCTTACCCAATACGTAGATCTCTGCCTCGAACTTCTTGTGCGGCGTAATTGACTTGGGCTTGCACAGCACCTGACCACGCTCGATCTCCTCACGCTTGGTTCCACGCAGCAGGATCCCAACGTTGTCTCCCGCCTCTCCCTGATCCAGCAGCTTACGGAACATCTCGACACCCGTCACCGTTGTCTTGGTCGTGTCCTTGATGCCCACAATCTCGATCTCTTCTCCCACCTTGATGATGCCACGCTCAACACGGCCCGTCGCCACTGTTCCTCGACCTGAAATCGAGAACACATCTTCCACAGGCATCAAAAATGGCAGATCTATCGGACGATCCGGCATCGGTATATACGTATCCAGCGCCTCCACCAATCTGGCTATCGACGGACGACCTATCTCCGAGGTATCACCCTCGATCGCCTTCAGTGCCGAACCTGTGATGATTGGCGTGTCATCGCCGGGAAATTCGTAGCTGTCCAGCAACTCTCGTACTTCCATCTCGACCAACTCCAGCAACTCGGCGTCATCCACCATATCTGCCTTGTTCAGGTACACCACGATGTACGGTACACCTACCTGACGTGCCAGCAATATATGCTCCCGTGTCTGAGGCATTGGACCATCTGCTGCCGAACACACCAGTATGGCACCATCCATCTGAGCCGCTCCCGTAATCATGTTTTTCACATAATCGGCGTGGCCCGGACAATCAACGTGCGCGTAGTGCCGGTTCACGCTCTCGTATTCAACGTGCGCTGTGGCGATCGTTATGCCACGCGCTTTCTCTTCCGGTGCATTGTCGATCTGGTCGTATGCACTGGCCGATCCGCCGAATTCCTCGGCCTGACAGATTGTCAGCGCCGCTGTCAATGTCGTCTTGCCATGATCCACGTGGCCTATGGTGCCAACGTTGACGTGGGGTTTGGTACGTTCGAATTTTTCCTTGGACATCAGGAGCTGCCTCTGGTGGATTGGATTGTTCTGTCGTCGACATGAAAACCCGCCGCGCGACGCCGCGACCTTCAACTGCTGTACTGCCTACTTGACTACCTCCAGACTCGCCTGGCTGCCGCGAAAATGACAGCAATTGCAGGTGACACTGGAGCTCATAACCGGATTCGAACCGGTGACCTCTTCCTTACCAAGGAAGTGCTCTACCGACTGAGCTATATGAGCGAACACTGGAGAGATAGGAACTATTGCTGACTAACTATTTTTCACTAACTATTGCTGACAAACTATTGCTGACTAATCAAGGCTGACTACCTAAGGCTGACCTTTACTTCAGTGGCGCCTGTTTTTACTGCAAACAACGACAAGTTACGGCGGTTGCAAGTCGAATGGCCTTAACAACCACCACGGCTCAGTACCACCTCTGGAGCGGGTGAAGGGATTCGAACCCTCGTCATCAGCTTGGAAGGCTGAGGTAATAGCCATTATACGACACCCGCCTTTTTTCAAAGGTACAACAAACACGACTGCCTGATGGTGGAGGGAGGAGGATTCGAACCTCCGAAGGATGAACCAGCAGATTTACAGTCTGCCCCCTTTGACCGCTCGGGAATCCCTCCAACAGGCAAGCCGATAATTATAGTGATATTCAATTTCACAAGTCAACCGCCTGTACGCGTTAACCTATGTTTTTTCACTATCGAGGCGGTTAGTCACCATGATTCCGGGTCAAAGTGCTCGACTGGCGGCCGATGCCTCGTCATCGTGCGTTGCAATTTAGTGAGCCAGAATCTGACTGAGGAAAAGTTGGGTACGCTCTGATTGCGGATTGTTGAAAAATTCTTCGGGTTCGTTTTCCTCGATAATTTGACCACCGTCCATAAAAATAACGCGGTTGGCCACCGTCTTGGCAAATCCCATCTCGTGGGTAACACAAATCATGGTCATGCCCTCTCTTGCCAGCTCGATCATGACATCCAGCACTTCCTTGATCATTTCAGGATCAAGCGCCGAGGTGGGTTCATCGAATAACATGATTTTAGGGCTCATACACAGGGATCGCGCTATCGCCACACGCTGTTGTTGACCACCGGATAGCTGGCCCGGAAACTTGTTAGCCTGCTCCGGGATACGCACCCTTTCAAGGTATTGCATGGCGACGGCTTCCGCTTCTTTCTTCGGCATTTTTTTCACCCATACAGGGGCTAGCGTACAGTTCTGAAGGACCGTCAAATGCGGAAAAAGATTGAAGTGCTGAAAAACCATTCCAACTTCACGGCGGATGGCATCGATATTTTTCAGATCGTTATTAAGTTCTATCCCATCAACGTTGATGGAGCCTTCCTGATGCTCCTCGAGCCGGTTAATGCAACGAATGAGCGTTGACTTGCCAGAACCGGAAGGCCCGCAAATAACAATACGTTCGCCACTCCTGACCGTCAGATTGATGTCTTTGAGCACATGAAACTGGCCGTACCATTTATTCATGTCGCTGATGTTTATCATCAGCTCGTTACTAATTTGCATACTTGTCTCGCTCTGTGACCCGTGCGTATCGGCGCTCATTATCGTTTGTGTCCTGTATGCAATTTATCTTCTATGTACCGGCTATAACGGGCCATGCTGTAACAACAGATCCAGAACACGATTGCAACGAAAGCGTATCCGGTATAAGGCACTGACTTGATCGACCAGTTAGGGTCAGCGATTGAGGCTTGCACAATACCAAGCAGATCAAAAAGCGCAATGATCAATACCAGTGTGGTGTCTTTGAACAAGCCTATGAATGTATTAACGATACCCGGGATAACAATCTTCAGCGCTTGCGGCAGAACTACCAGACGCATCATTTTCCAGTAAGGTAAACCCAGAGCCATCGCCCCTTCATACTGCCCTTTGGGTATTGCTTGCAGGCCACCACGAACCACTTCGGCCATGTACGCCGATGCAAACAGGGCTACTCCTATAACAGCGCGTAGTAGTTGATCAAACGTGACACCTGCTGGCAGAAACAAAGGAAACATGATGGTTGCCATAAAGAGAACAGCCACCAGCGGGATACCCCGCCAGAATTCGATAAACACCGTGCTGAGCAGACTGATTATCGGCATGGTAGAGCGTCTCCCCAGCGCCAGAACCACACCCAGTGGCATGGATACCACGATGCCACTTAGCGCAATTACCAGCGTCAGTGTGAACCCGCCCCACTGAGGCGTATCAACAATGGGCAAGCCCAATGTCTTGTTGCCGTACATCATGAAAAACGCAATTACTGGATAAACAAAGAGCATGAACAGGGCAATGAACTTCCGACCGGGTGTTCGTTCGTAGACCATCAGTACAATCCCGACAACCAGCACACCCAGCAGGATGTCGATACGCCAGCGTTCCGATTTTTCATAAAACCCGTATAAAAACTGCTCCCAACGCGAACTGACGAACGGCCAGCAGGCACCGTCAGGATTAACCCTGCAGGCCTCAGCGCCACCTACCCAGTTGGCGTTAAATATTAACCAGTTGAGTGCAGCTGGCAACACATAGAGTATTAGCCCCAGCGCGACGACACTCAGGATCGAATTAAAGACACCGTTAAACAGATTGTCGCGCATCCAGGCCACGGCGCCGTCGGTGCGTATGGGTGCAGGCTTATCCGGCAAATCACCGGCATTAACAACCCCACCTTGTGGGAGAGAGCTTCCAATTGCCATGGCTTATCGCTCCACCAGCGCGATGCGCGAGTTATACCAGTTCATAAAGCCTGATGTTAATAGACTCAATGTTAAATAAACCGCTAGCGTCATCGCCATGATTTCGACAGCCTGACCGGTCTGGTTAAGAGATGTCCCGGCAAATACCGAAAACAGATCCGGATAGGCGATTGCGGTAGCCAGTGAAGAGTTCTTGGTCAGGTTAAGAAACTGACTGGTCAACGGTGGCACGATAACGCGCATGGCCTGCGGTACGACAACCAGACGCATCCGATGTGTCGGTTTGATACCTAGCGCTGAGGCAGCTTCTGTCTGACCATGGCTTACTGCCTGGATACCGGCTCGGACAATTTCGGCTATGTATGCGGCGGTATAGATCACTAGCGCCATCAGTAATGCCACAAATTCGGGGATAATCGTCACACCACCACGTAAGGCAAAGCGCGACATCTCTGCCGGGTCAAACTCCAACGGTCGTCCCATGATCATAAACACCACCAGTGGCAGACCGATGATCAGCATCAAACCGGTAGTCAGCATTGGAAACTGATTTCCGGTGCGCATCTGCCGCGCGGTTGCCCACTTGCTTACTAGCCATGTAATGACAATGGCCGCAAAAAAGGCGTACCAGACGTTTTCGAACCCGGGCTGACCTATGGGTTCAGCAAAGATAAGACCTCGATTGTTTATCGAGAAAAATACCGAATCACCTGCCTCATGTAATGCACGCGGCCCTGGCAATGGCTTTAGAACAGCGCTGTACCAGAAGAGAATCTGTAACAATAAAGGAACGTTACGAAATAGTTCAACATAGAACGTTGCGACTTTTTTTACCAGCCAGTTGCTGGACAAACGGGCAATACCAACAATGAAGCCAAGCATAAGTGCCAGCAGACACCCCACTGCAGCCACGATTATGGTGTTCACAAGCCCCACCAGAAACACGGTGAAGTAACTGGAACTTTCCGAATACGACACAAACGGCGTTGAAATTATGCCAAATCCTGCAGACGAACTGAGAAATCCAAAACCGGATGCCAGCCCCTGAGATTCCATATTGACTGCCGTGTTCCTAACCATCGCGTAAACCAGCCACACGATAACGGCGACTACCACCACTTGATACACAATGGCGCGTTTATCGGGATCCCGCCAGAACGAAGGAGCGGGTGCTGCTGTACCAGAATTTTTTGCCATTCAATTGCGCACCGCAGTTAGAAAAAAAAGGGCCGCGGATAGCGGCCCTTGTCGATCAGTTATACTTCGTTAATTACGATTGAAAACAGTATTATCGTTATCGCTGTGGTGCTGCGTACATCAGACCACCGTCTGACCACAAAGCATTTACACCACGCTCAAGCTTCAGTGCAGTATCAGGACCGACGTTGCGATCGTAGCTTTCGCCATAATTACCGACCAGCGTCACTATATTTGCGCAGAACGTATTATCCAGACCAATCTTCGAACCAAGGTCGCCGTCAGCGCCCAAAATGCGTGCGATGTTCGGATCCTCTGACTTGGCCATTTCCGCCGCATTTTCCATTGTGATACCGGCTTCTTCTGTGTTCACCATGCAATTCAGTGTCCAGCGAGCTATGTCGCCCCACTGACTATCGCCGTGACGAACCAGAGGTCCGAGTGGCTCTTTGGAAATGATTTCAGGCAGAACGACGTGATCGTCAGGCTTGGAGAGTTTGGTGCGCTGTGCGGCCAACCCTGAACGGTCAGTGGTGTAGACATCACACCGTCCAGCGTCATAAGCTGCAACAACCTCGTCTGCCTTTTCGAAAGCTACAACGGTGTATTCCATACTGTTGGCACGAAAGAAGTCGGCGACATTCAGCTCGGTAGTGGTTCCCGTGTTAGTACAGACGGCAGCGCCGTCCAGCTCCATTGCGCTACTGACACCGAGGCTGTTAGGCACCATGAAACCCTGACCATCGTAGTAGTTAACGCCGACAAATTCGCCGAAGTCACTGTCTCGACTCATGGTCCATGTGGTGTTGCGGGCCAGCACGTCAATTTCGCCGGAGGTCAGCGCTGTGAAACGTACTTTTGCAGATAGCGGTGTGAATTTTACTGCCTCAGCATCGTTGAATACGGCAGCAGCAATGGCGCGGCAATAATCTACATCCAGACCAGTCCAGTCTCCCTGATCGTCAGGATTCGAAAAACCAGGTAGTCCCTGAGAGACACCACATTGAACAAATCCCTTTTCTTTTACTGCGTCCAGCGTTTCATCGCCATACGCAAGACCGGCTGTTGTGGCAAGTGCCGCTGAAACAGCAATCATTTTAACTAGTTGCATCGAGTGCTCCGAATAGATTGTCTAATTTGAGTTGATATGGAACAACACCAGCTTCCTGCCAGAACGAACCAATCAGTTAAAATAACATATTACAGCTCGATAACCTTCTCTAGATCATTAATATCACAATGAATGTTGTCAGCTGGTGTCCTGACCGACGACCGTCATTCTTTTACCGGTGCATTGTAAGCAACCTCCTCCAATAGCGCCAACAAACTGTCGCCCACCGGCGACGGCGCCGGGTGGCTTACATCCTTCATCCCGTGAACCAATGTGTTGGCAACCGCGGCCGCAACGCTGGTCGTAAAGCTCTCGCCAATCTGATGATTGGAGGAAAGCACGGTTTCTGGTGCAACTCTATATTGGCGGGTCCAGATCACCCGCCCGTTGCGTAGGTCCAGCAATGTGGCAGACAGCTGGGTGGTGCGCCTGGTGACGAAGATGCGCTGCTCCCGGCCCGCAAGAGCCTCGCCTGCGGTATTGAAGATTCTGCGCCTCTGGATCGGCAACCGCTCCACAAGATCAGACTCCAGCCTTACCGCCAGGGCCTGCGAAGCCGACAGATCAGCCGCCATCAGACGTTGCACCTGATAAGGTGCGAAATGACCGTGTCGCGCGTAGAATGCCATCATCTCATCGTGCGGTCCTGCCCCCACGATCTGCCGCACCGATGAAGTGGGCGTTACAGTAACAGCGCCTCTGCCAACTAACAGCGCTTTCAGATCAGATGACATACGCGCCTTGTCCACGGGTGCTTTCAGCCCGATTTTTGCTGCACCGCCAATGATCGCCACACCATCCACGGAGGGCCGGGATTTCAATGGCAATGTGCCTTGCGATGCGCAAGCGCTCGTAAGCAACGTACAAAGGAAGATTAATAAACGGCGAGACGTCAACGTATTTGATGCAAGCTGCTTGGAACTGAACATGGCAATGCTCCCTGTGTGTTCTTCAAGGCAATTCCTCGCCCGACATATTTACTGATTTATTTATTCAAGGGTCGTTAGACCAAAGTGTAGTCAACAAATTAGCGGCTAGTGAATCTGTCGAAATTGACATATCCAATAGTTTCTATTGACTGTTGTGGGTCGCTTTGACCTTATAATTGAAAACCCCGTTGGAGAACACCTATGCCTGATAGAACAGTCACCATTAAAACAGACGATGGCCGCGAGTCAATAGTTCCGCGCCTGAGCCCCACCCACGGGCCTGATGTGGCTGATGTACGCTCCTTGTACAAAGACACAGGACTGTTCACTTATGACCCGGGTTTTGCCACAACGGCAAGCTGCAAGAGCTCCATCACCTTCATTGACGGCGACGAAGGTGTCCTGCTCTACAGGGGTTACCCCATCGAGCAACTGGCAGAGCATAGCAGTTACCTGGAAGTCTGTTACTTGCTGATGTATGGCGAACTTCCTACTCCCGATCAAAACAGGAATTTCACGCATACCATCGGCCAACACACCATGGTGCACGAAAACATTCGCGATTTCATTGACGGATTTCGCTATGACGCACATCCGATGGCCATGCTTGTGGGAACAGTGGGTGCCATGTCGTCGTTCTATCACGACTCGGTTGATATCAATAATCCGGAACACCGCGAGATATCAGCTCAACGTCTGATTGCGAAAATGCCAACCATTGCGTCTTACTGCTACAAGCACCATCGTGGTCAGCCGTTCATGTACCCCGATAACAATCTTACCTATGTAGAAAACTTCACACGGATGATGTATGCCGTCCCGGCCGAAGATTTTGTATTGGACCCGGTTGCGGTCAAAGCCATTGAGCTCATCATGATCCTGCATGCCGATCATGAGCAAAACGCCAGTACCTCAACGGTTCGCTTGTCAGGGAGCTCCGGTGCGAATCCATTCGCCTCAATAGCCTCTGGTATTGCGTGTTTATGGGGACCTGCGCATGGCGGCGCCAACGAGGCTGTTATTAACATGCTGGACAACATCCTTTACTCGGGCCAGACTATCGAACAGACAATCGCTCGCGCTAAAGATAAGAACGATCCATTCAGACTAATGGGGTTTGGTCATCGCGTATACAAGAACTTCGATCCGCGTGCACGACTCATCCAGAAAATGTGCTATGACCTGCTCAAGGAACTTGACGGCGATCAGCCATTGTTTGAACTTGCCATGGAGCTTGAGAAGGCCACCTTGGCGGACGAGTATTTTGTCGAGCGCAAGCTGTATCCCAACGTTGATTTCTACTCCGGTATCATTCTGCGAGCACTGGATATTCCGATGAATATGTTCACGGTCATGTTTGCCATGTCGCGCACTGTAGGCTGGATCTCTCATTGGCTAGAGATGCATGAAGATCCGGAATTTCGCATTGGCCGGCCACGTCAGATCTACACTGGTGCTGCCAAGCGTGACTACCCTGCGTAGCCATAACAGCCGTTGATCAGATAGCTACGAGCTAAGCCAACAAATACGGAGTATACAAACCGTTTGCCACCTACCACCGACACCAGCGGGGGAACACCGAGTATTACAGCCTCGGCTTTCACCTCCGCACTGTCTTTTGCGGCCAATGGTGTGTCTGTTGTTACTACCACTCATGACGATGTAGACGCAGGGCTTACTGTCAGCTCCATGTGCTCAGTGTGCTCAGAGCCCGCATTGCTGTTGGTATGCATCAATTCCGATAACGAGTTCTGCGACATGGCCGTGTCAAGTGGCCGCTTTGCAGTCAACATCCTGACGAGCTCCTGTGTAGAGTTAGCGATGGTTTTTGCAGGGCTTGTCGAGGAAATGACCGACACCCGGTTTGAAATGGGCGAATGGACCAGGCTTACCACAGGTGCACCCATTTTGAGCGATGCACTCGTTGCTCTGGATTGCGTGGTCGAATCGAGTCAGGTGCACGGGAGTCATCGGGTTTTCTTTGGCAAAGTTGTCGACCTTCGCACCTCTAGTGGCGATCCCCTGATATATACCGACAGACGTTTCGCGGTAGTAGAACCCGTCCCCCTGTGAACTTCCTGTTCTATTGTCAGGGTGATAATGGTCAGATGCTGAGCGCCTTACGCACAGCCTTGCAAGGTGTCTCACCATCACACACGCTCATTAACGGCCACGACGATAGTTTGCCGATTGACCGCTCATGTGTGGATGCAGCAATTGTCTGGCAACCACCCGAAAAATTCTTTGACGATCTGGTAAACCTCAAGCACGTTTACGCGATGGCGGCAGGTGTCGACCAGCTGTTAAAACACCCGGGGCTACCTGTGTGTACACCAGTCATTCGTCTTCAGGATGCCGGGATGGCAACGCAAATGGCCGAATATGTTCTGTACGGCACGTTGCGCGCTCAACGGAATTTTCACGAATTTGATGTCGCTCAACGCCAGTCTCGCTGGATACATGGACTCCCCGTCAGACACTCAGCAGATACTCATGTTGGTATTCTGGGTGCTGGCATTCTGGGTGCTGCCGTGGCTTCCAGGCTGAAAATTAATGACTTCCCCGTTACGTGCTGGAGTCGAGGCCCGAGGGTGATGAATGAGGGAGTTTCCCATGTTCACGGGGACGATGCGCTACCCGGGTTTCTTGCGCAATGTAATGTATTGGTGTGTTTGCTCGCGTTGACTGATTCAACACGCGGCGTTCTTGATAATAAATTGTTCAGCCAGTTGCCAAGTGGTGCATTCATCATTAATTGCGCACGTGGCCAGCATCTGGTGGATGTTGATCTTCTCAATGCCATCGACGAGGGGCAGTTGTCAGGTGCTCTACTTGACGTCTTTCACCATGAGCCACTCGCCGATAATCACCCCTTCTGGACACATCCCAGAATCGTTGTGACGCCGCACGAAGCTGCTAGAAGTCTGGTAGACGAATCTGTTGCACAGATTATTCGTAGCGTAAGTCAGGTTCAAGCCGGTGATTTGCCCGATGGACTGGTCGATCGCCTAAGAGGTTACTGAAGGCGCAAGTCCTGCAATAGAGCGCAAAATTATCTGCCTTACCAGATCGCGGCGCATTTCATTGCGAAGTATTCTGGCCTCATTCTCTTTGCCCAATACGCCGGTTTCGTCATAAGTGTATTCACGATTTACCTCCACACGGTTTGCAGGCAGACCGGGCTGGTATGCAGGCTTCTCACCATCCTCGGACTTAGCAATGAGCAGGTTCACAGCATGTGTCAATTCAAGCTCACTGATGCGCCCGTTACTGGTTACAGACACAACGCGTTCGCTTTCAAGTTCATTGCTCAAACGCAGTAAAATCTGGGCATCGTCGCGATTGGGCGCAAGCTCGAAGGATGCATCTATCAATGCCTCTCTTACCTCCTCGGCAATGGTTAAATCGCGCTCTGCGTCAACGAAAATACTGCCAAGCTCCGAGGCACCGACAACACTGCCGCGCAAATGAAATCCACACGACGACAATGCCGCCACCAGAAGAACGGCGAAGGTAATATGCAGCAAGGGAAAGCCCACCAGGGTTTACATAGCTCGTAGCAGCCAGGGCTGACTATTCGCTGGTAGCTGCTTTGGCAAAATTAGCCAAGGCGGTGCTGACTTTTTCCAGCACCTCGTCGCAACCTTCTATGGCATGTCTTGCCTTGAGGTGCTGCGGATCGTTGTATCCCAGATAGGTATTTCCCGCCTCATCTTCCCAGGCAAGCATCTTCTGCGGAAGATCTATTGCCACGCTCTGGGCGCAATTCATTAACGGCGTGCCGATTTTTGGATTACCAAATATAAGGACTTGGGTGGGACGAAGGGTAAGTTCGGCATCTGTTGCATTCTGAGCGTGATCGACTCTCCCGAACACGGTCATACCCTTGGATTCGAGCGCCGCACTAAGCTTGTCTATAGTGGTGGTCACATCGTGCGGACTTTCAATGCTGATTAGTCCATCTTGCGCGATAGCGCCTTGAATCGAGAAAATAGCGAGGGCGGCGATAATAAGAATTTTCATAGAGTTTTTCCACGATGTATTTGAACGGGGGCATACCTCTGATATTGTACAGCTTCGGCGAAGCGTATGAGGCGACGCAATATTGGCTCGGGGACTACCGCCATGCACAAGCTATTACTTAACCGAGAGATTTACACTGAATTCGTTCAACCGTGCATACCCGAGACCAAACGATTTTTATGGATTGTCACGGCCGATATCAAGGATATGTACATCGATGTAAACAATCGCTTTCAGCCACTTCTTGAGGTGCTAAGCGCTTTGGTGGAGGCTGGCGTGGCTGTAAGGCTGATTCATGCAAAAGAGCCCGGCCCTCGATTCCGTGAAGATTTCGATCGCTTCGATGCCCTGATCAATAACGATCTGTTTGAACGAATCCTCTGCCCGCGAGTCCATACGAAAACTATTGTAATCGACGGCAAGCTGGCTTTTGTCGGATCTGCCAATCTGACAGGTGCTGGATTGGGCGCAAAAAGCGAACACAGAAGAAACTTTGAAGCAGGGTTTGTTTTTGATGACAGGCAACAACTGGCTACACTCATGCAATGGATAGATGAGCTGTACCTGGGCGAGCATTGTCACCAGTGCTTGAGACGTGAATATTGCCCCGATCCCATCATTGAACTCAATCGGTAGCCTGCCCAATTTACAATGTCACCAGAGCAAGCCTAGCCATTACTACTAAACCGAGCAGCTCCCCAGATGCACATGAAGTTATTCGTGAAGCATTGCAAGCACTGGAAATCAGCGTCGAACATTCGCCTGAAAGCCTTGCTGAAACAAAATTCTGGTTAACACATGACGGACTGGATGATCCAGCGCTTAAGGATCTGACGCATCTGCCTTTTGTCACAATTGACAACGAAAATTCACGCGACCTGGACCAGGCTCTGATCATACAGAAGAACGATAATGGTTATAAAGTGCTATATGCACTAGCGGACGCAGCTTATTACATCCGACCCGATAGCGCACTTTTTGCTGAAGCATTACAACGAGGTACAACCTACTATACACCGCTAATGGCTGCCCCCATGCTACCGACCGAGTTATCGGAAGGTCTCATATCACTCAACCCCGATGTCTTGCGACGTTCGCTGGTGTTCGATATGACACTGGATGCCAACGCCGTTGTCACTCAATGTCAAATCGTTCGCGCCAGAATAAGGAGCCAGGCAAAACTTAATTACGCTGGCGTGCAGAAATGGCTGGATACCTGCGAGACAGATACGCAGCCCTATCACCAAAGCTTAAGACTGCTTAGAGAGGTGGGAAGCAAACTGATCGCCGCTAGCGAGACTCGCGGCGTCATTCGATTTAACCGAACCGAAACCCATATACAAGTTCGCGGAACTCCACCGCATCTGTCAGCTAGCGTGCGTTCACGGTATGACACTGAGCGTTACAACGAGCAGATCAGCCTGATCTGTAATATGCAAGGATCAGAGCTTCTTCTGGGCTTTGCAGGCGTTACCGATGTCATGCAAGCCATCTTTCGCGTCCACGAGGCACCATTACGCAAGAACCTCAAACAACTGAAAGACACCCTGGATGCATTGGCGAATATCCTTGACGATGCCGATCGATGGCGCTGGCAGGACGGACAATCACTGGCGCAATACGTCGAAGGTCTGCCAACGGAGCCACATCACGCCAAGCGTGTGCGTGCTATAGAACGACAAATCATGCAAGCTCAGAGAGGATCAAGCTTTACACCCGAACCCGGTGAGCATCATGCACTTAAAGCTGCCAGCTACGCGCGTTTCTCTTCACCAATGCGCGAAGTGGTGGGGATATTCACCCACAAGGAATTACTGGAAGCGCTGCATGGCGATAAATTTGACAATGACGCTGACCATATACTGCGCGAACAGGTTATTGAGTCTGCAAACGCAGCCCGGCAAAAACAGCGTCAGCTCGACAAGCGCATGGAGTTTGTCGCGCTACAAATCGTATTCAACGCCGATCTGAATGCAGAAGACACCCCTTGGCATACTGGCACTATTGTAGGTATGCGCGCAGACAAGCTGTACATTAATCTTGATAACATGGCACTGGATGTAAAAATATATCGCGATGATTTGGACAATGCGTACTCGACAAGCTACACCATTGGTGATGTCAGAGCAGAAGCTGTGGATCAGGTGTCACCGATCTGGACGCTTGGGCAATCCATACAACTTCGTGTAAAGTCTTTCGATGCGTCCAGAGCTCGTTACATGTTCGCGCTGGAAGCACATGAGGAGGCTGTCCGAGAATAAGCTGATCGTACCGGAGGCGGCCTCGATCGTTATTCTCGGACAGCCTACTAGTTTTTGTTAGCAGATCGCTCGGAAAGTCCGATACCTGTCAAGACCAGAGTGAGCCCGGCAAGGTGATACCACTCGAATCTTTCGCGCAAGATAATCACGGCCATAATGGAGCCGAATATAGGCACCAGATTGATAAACACCCCTGCCCTGTTGCTACCAATAAGCTCTACACCGCGAGCCCAGGCTAGCTGACTGACTATTGTCGGAAAGATAACCACATACGCCAGCACCAGCAACCCTTGGTTAGAAGGCATTTGGAAGGCTGCGTTTGATAACTCCCAGATCGCGAATGGAATAGAGATAGCAAGCGCGCTCACGGCAATAACCCACATAAAACTCATCCAGTGGATCTTTGGCCGCCATCGCAAACCAAAGGTATAGGCCGCATAAAAGACACAGGCCAGTAGCATGATAGCGTCGCCCTTGTTTAAACCGTCCCTGAAGAACGAGCCGGGATCTCCTGCGGTGGTAGTAACCAGCACACCCGACAAGGTCAAAAGCAATCCGACAATTTGAAACGCACGCACTCGTTGAGAAAGCAGAAAGAAGTTTGCGAGCATAATCATGGCAGGCATGGAAGCCTGCTCAATGCTTACGTTAATGGCAGTGGTAAAATTTAAAGCCAGATACATGCCGAGGTTAAACGCTGCCATACCAAATGCACCCAGACAAAAAAGTAGTACGGCATTATTTTTTATAATCGGCCAATCATTCTGCAGTGGTTTCATGGCAAAAGGCGTTAGTACCAACATGGCAAAAAACCAGCGCAGAAACGTCAAGGTAAACGGCTGCCAGTCTTCAGTGGCCATGCGACCGGCAACCGCGTTACCACCCCATAACAAAGGCGCGAGGATCAGCAGCACATAGGCATTGCCCGTGAGCATGCGTAATACTCGATTAATCATGATGCCTGTTAAATTGAGCTGATACAGTCAGATGAGCCGACTCACTTGGCGACAAGGTTTACGAGTCGGCCCGGCACGACAATAACTTTGACAACGTTAAGCCCATCCAGATGTTTTTGCACACCCTCATCAGCCACAGCGCAAGCTTCGCAAGTCTCCTTCGATGCACTGGCTGGAACCGTAATGGAGGACCGTAATTTGCCATTGACCTGAACCATGAGTTCTATCTCATCGCGCACCAAAGCACTTTCATCAACCTCGGGCCAGGGCTCATCAATAAGTGTACTCTGGAATCCCAACCCAGCCCAAAGCTCATGAGCGGCGTGCGGCACAAAGGGACTCAACAGACGCACCAGAGCGCTACTGGCCTCGAACATGACAGCCTTGCCCGCATCACTACGATCATCAAAGCGTGTCATCTCGTTAAACAGCTCCATCATCGATGCAATGGCAGTATTGAATGTCATGCGACGATCAATATCATCAGTAACCTTACTGATTGTCTCGTGGATTTTACGCCGTAGTGCTTTTTGCTCAGGATTAAACTGCGCAGCATCAAGCTCCACGCCCTTGAACGAAGCATCGACAGCGCTCACTTCGCGCCACACTCGTTTGAGGAAACGATGCATGCCTTCGACGCCACCTTCTTTCCATTCCAGCGACTGATGTGGAGGCGAATCACTCATTGAAAACAGACGCATGGTGTCAGCACCGTAGCGATCAATCATCTCGAGGGGGTCAACACCGTTGTTCTTTGATTTGGACATCTTCTCGACACGGCCAACCGTTACCGCTTGCCCATCAGCTATCAGCACAGCGCTTGCAATCCGACCCTTCTCGTCATTGCTGATGGTAAGCTCGCTGCGATTGAAATATTCTTTCTGACCATTATCGTTTTCGCGGTAGAAGGATTCTGCGATAACCATGCCTTGCGTCAGCAACCGGGCGAAGGGCTCATCGGAGACAATCAGACCAGCATCACGCATGAGTTTATGAAAAAAGCGCGCGTAGAGTAAATGCAACACGGCATGCTCGACACCACCAATGTACTGATCGACTGGCAACCAGTAATTAGCGCGATCATCCACCATCGCTTGTGCATCGGGACTGCAAAAGCGCGCAAAGTACCAGCTTGATTCAAAAAACGTATCGAAGGTATCGGTTTCCCTTGTACCGGGTTTGTCAGTACCCGGTACGGTGGTGTTGATGAAATCGGGGTCTTCCTTGATCGGTGACTTTACGCCTGCGAAGGCAACATCCTCTGGCAACAGCACAGGCAAGTCCTCTTCAGGCACAACATGCACATTGCCCTCTTCATCGTAGATGACAGGAATAGGACAGCCCCAATAGCGCTGACGCGATACACCCCAGTCACGCAGGCGATAGTTAACTTTTCGCTCGCCATTTGCCACATTAACCAGATGCTCGGCGGTAGCTTCAAACGCCTTATGAAAATCCAGACCATCAAACTCGCCAGAGTTGATCGTGAGCGTATTGTCTTTTTCGGTAAATGCACCTTCACTAACATCCACCGGCGCGTTCACTGACTGCACCACTTGCTTGACAGGTAATCCGTATTTAGTGGCGAAGTCCCAATCACGCTGGTCATGACCCGGAACCGCCATGACCGCACCCGTGCCATAGGTTATGAGAACAAAATTAGCGACATACACCGGTATGCGATCACCGGACACCGGATTGATCGCCTCGATACCCAGAGGCACACCACGTTTTTCCATGGCTTCAACAACAGCTTCGGATGTACCCGTACTGGTGCACTGGGCAATGAAATCGGCAATTTCCGAATTGCGTTTTGCCATGGCACGGGCCACAGGGTGTTCGGCAGCGACAGCCATATAGGTGACGCCAGCCACGGTATCTGGCCGCGTTGTATAGACTCGGATACTATCGGCATTACCATCACCGGTAATGTCGAGTTCACTATCGCCACGTCCTGCCAGCTTGAACTCGAACTCGACACCTTCAGAGCGCCCAATCCAGTTTTTTTGTTGAGTGCGAACTGCCTCTGGCCACCCCTCCAGTTTGTCTGTCTCTTCTAACAGCTCGTCAGCGTACTGCGTAATTTTCAGAAACCACTGAGGAATTTCACGTCGCTCTACCTTGGCACCTGAGCGCCAGCCACAGCCATTGGCATCCACCTGCTCATTGGCCAACACCGTGCCTTCAATCGGGTCCCAGTTGACGATCGCCATTTTCTTGTACGCCAGGCCTTTTTTCACCAGTTGCGTGAAGAACCATTGTTCCCATTTGTAATACTCGGGCGTACAGGTTGCGAACTCGCGCGACCAATCGTAGGCAAAACCGAGCTTCTGCAATTGCTCGCGCATCTCAGCGATATTGCTGTAGGTCCATTTTGCCGGTGCGGTATTGTTTTTTATAGCCGCATTTTCTGCTGGTAGTCCGAAAGCATCCCAGCCCATCGGTTGCAGCACGTTAAAGCCCCGCATGCGTTTGTAGCGCGAAACCACATCGCCAATGGTGTAATTACGCACATGTCCCATATGCAGGCTGCCACTGGGATAGGGGAACATACACAGACAATAATATTTTGGCAGGTTTGAATCTTCGCTTACCAGAAAGGCGTCGTTGGCCTTCCACATCGCTTGTACATCAGCCTCAGTACGGCGGAAATCGTATTGGTCCTGCATGTGAAACCTTCAAAGCAATTCGTTGAGACCGGCGGCCTGCAGGCTACACGGACGGGGGTGGCCGCGGCAGACACGAAGGTCGTGTTAGAGCGGTTCTACGGGATACTGGCAGTGTACAGCAGGGCGTCGTTTGTGGTGCATCGTCAAGGCATGCGCTAGCCTGATAAAGCAGAACAATATCTCAACTCGCCCGCAACCAGGCCAGAGAAAAAACATGCCAGGGCGTCACCGCCAGGCGCAGTTCCAATTGCTCAGCCGGATAGCGCCGCGCAAGCTCTGCCCTGCGTAGATGCAACATGGGCCGCCCTGCCGCCAGATTGGTGATCTCGACATCCTGAAAATCAATGAACTGACCGAAATCTCGAGCCAGGCATTTGTACAGGCTCTCTTTAATGCTGAATAAAGCCATGGCGTGCCACTCCGGGGAGCTTGTCACGGCCAGCTCTTCGCACTCCGTTGATGTTGCAATGAGATTGATAAGGCCCTGGTCCAGCGGCTTGATCCGCTCCAGATCAATCCCGATGGATTTGGCCTCACACATGTCAGACACCGCTATGGCAGCAACCGCCCAATCATTGGTGTGGCTCAAACTGCCCAACAAACCTTGCGGCCACTGTACAGACCCATCATCGCATCGCGGCAACGCACAGGCTGGTAGTCCGGCTTCAACCATGACGGCCCGTGCACAGCTACGCCCCGAGGAAAATGTATTCCGACGTATCGGCGCCGCAGAGCTGATAGCGGGTAGCTCTTCGTCAAAAAGCTCGCTCACGCGATCGGCTACCGGTTGGCTTTTCAAATAGATGTTGGTACCTGCCCATTCGGGGGCAAACGTTAATCCATTGATCGGACAGGGACCGAGGCCTTCAGAATCGGCCATGCCGTTCAGGTGTCGGGATTTGCTATTCATACCGGAATATCTTCATACACCGCCGAACGCGTTTCAGGAATTGGCCGATTATCTTCTGCACGGTAGGTATACACCAGCGAGCGCTTAATGGTATCAGTCTCGTTCTGACCTGCGGCATGCAGTGTGCGCGAATGAAATAACAGCAGATCACCAGGCTGCAGCTCTACCAGCACGGCTCTGGCCAGAAGCTCTGCGTTGTCTTCCAGATCTGTGCGTAAAAACAGGGAGGCATCAAATTGACCGGGCTCGAAATCCAGTGTGTGAGATCCGGGTATGACAAGCAAGCCCCCGTTTTCACGTGTCTCAGGGCCCAATGCAAGCCAGGTGCTCACAAGCTCTCTACGGTCAAAACGCCAATAGCGACTATCCTGATGCCAGCTTGTGACACTGCTGAAACCAGGGTGTTTAGTCATGACGCAGTTATGGTGATTTTGCGACAGTCTTATCTGATCGGCCTTCATCAGGGCTTTGAGCAATATCACCATCTGTGTATGTTTTCCGACCTGCTGAAAAAGGGCATCTCGCCCGAAGGCATGCAGCAATCGTCTGGGCGTCTGTCCGCCGGGCGCTGAGCGTGACAAGGGCGCACCCGGGTAGTGTACATCGGCTTCAAACTCGACCGGCGCCAGTGCAGGCTTCAGGGAGTGGTCGATCAGATCAATCAATGCCTTGACCTTTTCTTTGGAGAAAAGCGCACGCGCCACATAGTATCCATCTCGTTCGAACGCTTCTACCGCTTGGGAAATATCAGTCACTTTGTCACCTTATAGAATGCTCGTTACCCTATCCTATGAACGTTGCCTGCCCAGGCCCTCGTCCAACCAAACACTGATTAAGCAAAGACCCCATTGCAGTCTCTACCGCATGATCTTGCCATAGTCCATGCCAGCTTATATCCGTACACTACACAACACGTCGCACAATGAAAAACGCATGAGCAAGCATATCCTTATCGAGAACGCCCATCAGAACAATCTGAAGGCGCTCGATCTTACTTTACCTCATGGTGAGCTCATCGTAATTACAGGCGTGAGCGGTAGTGGTAAGTCCACCTTGGCGTTTGACACCATCTATGCCGAGGGGCAGCGTCGCTATGTCGAGACCTTCTCGCCCTACGCGCGGCAGTTTCTCGACCGTATGGACAAACCCAAGGTTGATCGTATAGAAGGCATCCCACCCGCCATAGCCATTGATCAGACCAATCCGGTACGGACGTCGCGCTCCACAGTTGGCACCATGACCGAGCTGAACGATCACATCAAATTGCTGTTCTCTCGAACGGCCAATTTATATTGTGAAGAATGCGGCAAAGCGGTCAAGCAGGATACCGCCGAAAATATCAGTGGGGAATGGTTCAACGATGCCGTACCGCAACGCATCATGGTGACTTTTCAAATACCTGTCCCGGCTAGTTTCAGCGCAGATGAAATCACTGAATGGCTAGCGCGGCAGGGCTATACGCGAGTGCACAAGCAGACCAAAACCACGATTGATGTCATTCAGGACCGATTACGAACCACGGCGGACAATACGGGGCGATTTATAGAAGCGGTTGAGGCGGCGCTTCGCTACGGACAGGGCAAACTGACAGTACACACACTGGATGATGATCGTCAGTCAGTCACACAACAAAGCTACTCGACAACCTTGCGTTGTGATGATTGTGGTACGAGCTATCGGGAACCAACACCATCAAGTTTTTCCTTCAACTCACCGCTTGGAGCTTGTGACACCTGCAAAGGTTTTGGCCGCATTATCGGCATTGACTACCGGCTGGCCATTCCGGATGTCAGCAAGACACTCGCTGGTGGCGCCGTAAAAATCTTTCAAACGGAGAAATCCAGAGTCTGTCAGCGGGACATGGAAAAGGCAGCGAAAAAAGCTGGCATACCCATGGACATCCCCTATGAAAAAATGAATGCCCGGCAACAAAGCTGGGTAATTAAAGGTGATAGCAGCAATAAAAGCGATTGGTACGGCGTAGTCGGTTTCTTTGACTGGCTAGAGCGAAAATCCTACCGGATGCACGTCAGAGTCATGCTGGCAAAATACCGAAGCTACGACGAATGTACGGCCTGCTATGGCGCCAGACTAAAACCTGCCTCTTTGAACTGGCGCGTAGGCACAATTGAGCAGGCCGCAGCTGTAATGGATCCAAGGGAACGTTACCGCTCTCCCGACAGCAAACTACCCGCTGCCAGAATGAAAAGTATGCCCGGGCTTAACGTGGTTGACATTATGCGTCTGCCATTAGCGCAAGCAAGAAGGTTTGTTGAATCTATTGCCGAAGGTCATAAAGACGATGCAACTACCATGGTTATCAAGGAGATGCAATCACGTCTGGCTTATCTTAACGATGTCGGTCTTGGCTATCTGACTCTGGACAGACAATCAAGAACCTTATCGGGCGGTGAAGTTCAACGGATCAATCTCACCACCGCCCTCGGCACCTCATTGGTCAACACCTTGTTTGTACTCGACGAGCCCAGTATTGGCCTGCATGCGCAGGACATGGATCGCGTTATCAGAGTGTTGCAACGTCTGCGTGATGCAGGCAATACCTTGATTGTTGTCGAGCACGATCCACAGTTGATGATGGCCGCAGACCGCATCATAGATATCGGCCCGGGTCCGGGTATGGCCGGTGGTCAGATTGTTTTCAATGGCAAACCGCAAGCATTGCTGACGCATGAAAAATCGTTGACCGCGAAGTATCTTAACGGCGACAAAACACTAAAATTTACTACGCCAAAACGCGTCACAAAGGCTGCCGGCAAGCAAGCGCCAATACTGGTTTTAAAAGGCGCTGCTGGACACAATCTGAAGAATATCGATCTAAGTATCCCGCTTAATCGGCTTGTCTGTCTGACCGGACCCAGTGGCTCTGGCAAGTCCACACTTATTCAGGACACGTTGTTTAACGCCCTGTCGTCCATCAAAGGCAAGCCCAAGGATTTAGCTCAAGCCCATGACGCCATAGAAGGACATGAGCAGATCACCGATGTCATCATGGTTGACCAGTCGCCTATTGGTAAATCAGCCCGCTCCAACCCGGTCAGTTACACCGGTGCATTCGAGGCCATCAGAAAGTTGTTTGAAAAGGCTCCGGAGGCGGCCAACCGAGGGTACAAAGCCAGCGCTTTCAGCTTCAATTCAGGCATGCGTTGCCCGGTTTGTTCGGGAAATGGTTTTGAACATGTCGAGATGCAGTTCCTGTCGGATGTGTATTTGCGCTGCGCCGAGTGCTCCGGGCGCCGCTATCGCCCAGAGCTGCTTGAAATAAAATTGTTCAACGAATATGACGAACAGGGGCAGTCGATTGCCGATATTCTGGAAATGACCGTAGAGCGTGCGCTGGAATTCTTTCAAGACCACAAGGCGGTACTCACGGCACTTCAACCCCTGAAAGATGTTGGTCTGGGGTACCTGCAGCTAGGTCAACCGGTACCAACTCTCAGTGGTGGTGAGGCGCAGCGATTAAAACTTGCGGCCTATCTTGGGCAAGCTGCGATGATCAGATCCAAGCGCACCATCGAAGGTCACACCTTGTTTCTGTTTGATGAGCCGACAACCGGCCTGCACTTCGAAGACATCGACAAGCTGCTTGGCGCTTTTAAACAACTGGTCGAACAGGGACATTCCTTATTGGTCATTGAACACAATCTGGATGTGATCGCCAATGCTGACTGGATCATTGATCTTGGCCCGCAAGGTGGTGACGCCGGAGGCAAGATTGTCTGTAAAGGCACGCTCAAGCAGGTAATGGCGCACAAGAGCAGCGTTACCGCCGCTGCATTGCGTGACTATCAGGACGCCAGCGACAAGTTAAGACTCGCCGCCGTGTCAGAGCCTGCGCCTTCTGCCATTTCCATACCATCCGTTTTGGCCAGTGATAATATCGAGGTGCACAAGGCACGCGAGCATAACCTGAAAAATATCGATGTCCAGATCCCACGCGATGCCTTTACAGTCATTACCGGCGTCAGCGGTAGCGGCAAGAGCACGCTGGCATTCGACATTGTCTTTAACGAGGGCCAGCGTCGATATCTCGAATCTCTCAACGCCTATGCCAGACAATTTGTGCAGCCCGCTTCGCGCCCTGATGTCGATGCCATCACCGGCATCCCGCCCACGGTAGCCATCGAGCAACGTACCAGCCGCGGTGGACGTAAAAGCACGGTTGCTACCATGACCGAGATCTATCACTTTCTGAGATTGTTGTTTGTCAAACTCGGGGTTCAATATTGCCCTGACTGCGAGGTGGAAATATCTGCTCAGTCAGTGGATGCGATAACGGCACAGATCATCAAACAACACCGTGGCAAGACAGTCAGTTTACATGCGCCACTGATTGTTGATCGCAAGGGCTACTACACCGATCTTGCAAAATGGGCTTTGAACAAAGGTTTTGATCATCTCCGGGTTGACGGCAAACCAGAGCCAACAGCTGACTGGCCACGATTGGATCGCTTCAAAGAACACACGATAGACTTGCCAGTGGCGTCCCTCAAAGTCGATGTCAAACACGAAGCCGAGTTACAACTGCTGATTCAACGTGCCGTTGATTTTGGCAGTGGTGTGGTCAGGATTGGAAGCACCAATGGCCGTGAAAAACTGTTTTCAACACAACGGGCCTGCCCGGCTTGTCAGCGCAGCTTCCCTGAGCTTGATCCGCGAATGTTCTCCTACAATTCCCGACACGGCTGGTGTGTGAGTTGTTTTGGTACGGGCCTCATTATTCCAGGTTTTGATGAAGAGCAGACGGGTGAGGAACGCGGTTGGGAGAATAAAGAGGAAGAGCCTGTCGAGTGTCCCGGCTGTCAAGGTCAGCGTTTGAAACCGGAGTCTTTGTCCGTCTACTTCAAGGACTGGAATATCGCTGATTACACTACCGAGTCCATCGAAGATGCAGGCAAGACATTCGCTGATATAACCCTGAACGACAGAGAGTCTGTTATTGCTCGGGATAGTTTGAAAGAGCTTCAGTCGCGTCTGGATTTTCTCGCCCAGGTGGGTTTATCGTATCTATCACTGGATCGGGCAGCGCCCACACTCAGTGGTGGAGAGGCGCAGCGCATTCGTCTGGCCGCTCAACTGGGATCGAACCTGCAAGGGGTTTGCTATATCCTTGATGAACCTACCATAGGCTTGCACCCGCGTGACAACCGGATGCTACTTGATACATTGGGTAGACTGCAAGAGAAGGGCAACACCATAGTGGTGGTAGAGCACGATGAAGAAACCATTCAGAGTGCCGACCACGTCATTGATATCGGGCCAGGCGCCGGTGTTCGCGGTGGCGAAATAGTTGCCACTGGTACTGTTGCACAGGTTCGTAAAAATCCCGACTCGGCAACAGGACGTTTGCTGGACAAGCCTTTGCAGCACCCGTTATATCCGACACGCAAAAAGCCTGAGCACCGGTTGCACATAAAAAATGCTGACCTGCACAATCTGAAAAATGTCAGCGTCGATATACCGCTTGGACAGCTGGTTTGCGTCACGGGTGTATCAGGTTCCGGCAAAAGCACGTTGGTACGCGATGTTTTACATGACAGCCTACGGGTTTTAAACGCTCAGAAAAGTAAACGCAAACTCGGTGCACTGGTTGGCTGCGAGAGCATCACCGGTTGGGAGAGCGTTTCACGGCTGCTGGAAGTCGATCAGACACCTATCGGTAAAACCTCGCGCTCCTGCCCTGCTACCTACATTGGCTTCTGGGATAATATAAGACGCCTTTTTGCAGACACAACCGAGGCACGAATACGCGGCTATACCGCTAGTCGTTTCTCGTTCAATACGGGCGATGGTCGATGTGAAGAATGCGGGGGACAAGGCATGCAACGTATCGAGATGAGCTTTTTACCCGATGTTCGTGTGCTATGCGAGGTCTGTAACGGGCAACGTTTTAATCACGAAACATTGTCTATCACCTACAAAGATAAATCGATCGGCGATGTGCTGATGATGAATGTCGACGAGGGCGTAGAATTCTTCAGCAACCATACCAGCATTCATCATTCGTTGAAGTTGCTGCAAGACGTCGGCCTCGGCTACCTGACACTTGGCCAGCAAAGTCGTACCTTAAGCGGGGGTGAGGCGCAACGTATCAAACTGGTATCCGAGCTTGCAAAAGCCAAGCCTGCAGTACAGGACTCAAAGGGCCGTACTATTGCCAGTGTTCACACCTTATATATTCTGGACGAACCCACTGTCGGTTTGCATATGGCCGATGTGGAAAAACTCATCCATGTGTTGCAACGACTGGTCGATGCTGGTAATTCTGTCATTGTCATCGAGCACAATCTTGACATCATGGCCGAAGCCGACTGGCTGATTGATATGGGCCCGGAAGGCGGCAATGGGGGCGGTAAAGTTGTCGCAAGGGGACAGCCTGCCAAGGTTGCTCAATCCAGGCGTTCGCGCACAGCACCTTTTCTCAAAGACCTATTGTCGAGATAAAGTAATTGTCCAGATAACGCAACGCCTGCGAACTTCAGGACAACACCATCGAAGGCTTTTTCACATCAACAGATAAATAGATGGTTTAAACCCACGGAACGCACACGTGGGCCATGGGATGAGTACTCTTGCCATTGCAGGCCCTCCGACAGAAAGCACGTCTGCTGGGCCATTCAGGCAGAGCGCTGATAACGGGTCTGCGATTACAAATATAGGGCCAATACGAAAGGCCTTGCATTTTTGTCAGAATGAACTAGCTGATTGGCACAAATATTGCGGAACTGCTTCACAGACACTTAACCTTGTGATGTGGGTTCATGAACACCAAAACATGTGGAAGTATCGTTTTAACAACGACGGCTGTAGCACTGATCATAACGTTGACACTTGAAAATGACGCTTTTCATTGGCTGGCAGGTAGCAACCCATCGATAATCAACACTGAACCGCTCGCAATAAATGAATTCAGCAAGGTAGCTTCCTCCAGCGTTTTTCCAGCATATGTAAAGCACACTCTTCCGACCGCAGATATGGCCGATGTTGCGGCAGAGGTAGCGATAGAAAGACGACAGCAAGCACTGCCTCCCTCTGAGCCTTTAAAACCGAAACAGGGTAATACAGACGACTCTGCCAATAACCATGTGACTCCAATGCTTGTCTCAGTCATTGACGCCGATGTGTTCAGAGGCACATTTGAACAAAGCAGTGACGCGCCAACAGTTCATACACATTTGCAGAGTTTTAATACCCTACTAAGCACAGTTGCCTTCAAGCGCACAGCTTGGCAGGATACGAGCTTTTCATCAACGGATTTTGAAAACAAACCACTTGCGGCTGAGCCTTTCCTCGTCATGATTGATCCAGGTCATGGTGGCACGGACCCCGGCTCCACTGGGCACAATGGTCTTCTTGAAAAAGACCTGACGCTGGATATTGCCCGCCGGGTTGGTCTGTTTTTAACCGAGCTTGACGATATTGACGTGCAACTCACACGTCAGGACGACTATGGCCTATCGAGACAGGCACGTGTAGATGCTATAAAGAAAAGTGGCGCTGATATGGTGATATCTCTGCACTTCAATCATCTTCCGCAGACTGATATCAATCTGGTTGAGTCTTACTATGCAGGCCCTCAAAACATAGAAAAAAGTCAGGCTGCGCAACACAGGCATGCCAAAGGTGACCTTCATCGCACCGGTAGCGACCACGCTGACAAAGATTACGGGTTCACTGAAGGCTCTGCGAGATTGGCTCGAACACTTCAGCAACACGTTTTTTCTGAAGTGAATTATGATAGCGACATCGCACACAATGCTGGAGTGAAACAGGAAACGTTTTTTGTACTGACTCGTAGCTTCACACCCGCAGCGTTAATAGAAATCAGTTGTCTCAGTCATGCAGACGAGGCTGATCGGCTTGTGGACTATGAGTACCGCAATCGTCTGGCAGCTGCACTTGTGGATGGCATTCGCAACTATCACGATTCAATTAAAAGAGACCCTATCAAGGTAAAAGGTGATCTGGGTGCTTGACCCTGGTGTTGTATAAAATTCCGGCAAAGGTCGGCCCCGCAAGAATATATTCCATGAGACACTCCGCTGCTACTTTTCACGGGTAAATTGACTGGTGCCTGAATTATTTCGATGTAGAAAGATGCCTTATCAATTGTTCAAGAGAAGGCTAGCGCTTTGTGCAAATGTTTCATAAAACTTTTGCAGGTATAAGCTAGCGTGCTACCTAGTCATACCACCCAGGCTATTGTGTTGGACGACGACCCTATCAATCGCGTTGCCATGAAACGTATTTTAGGAAAATGTGGGTGTGAGGTACATGAATTCGATTCAGTAGAAGGAGTTGTCTCGCATATTGAAAATCACCAGATCGATATAGTTTTCAGTGATATGCGTCTACCGAATGCACCAGGAGGTGAAGATCTACTGAATATCGTTTTTGAGCTCAAGTTAAGTGTGCCAATAATAATGATGTCTTCCGCCATGAATACACAGATGCGTTCACACCTAATGGCAAAAGGAGCAGCGGCCTGTATTCAAAAGCCACTGTCGAGACATATCTGTGAACAGCTGCTGAACGACATGCGAGAACCACCGGAATCTCCATCTGAGAGTCAAAATTGACCAAACCCGACTTAAGCAAACCAGGTAAAAGCTATTCTACATGGTTAATAACGATGGTGAATACGCTACCCACGCCAGGTTGACTGTCAACGGAAATATCCCATTCGTGCTTATCACAAACTGTTGCACAGATCGAAAGACCAATACCGTTGCCATCATATTCTTTTTCAGTTTTCAGCCTGTTGAATGGCTTAAAAACATGTGATGCAAACATCTGATCGAACCCTATGCCATTGTCACTAACCGTTATGTCCAGAATTTTGTCATTAGTGGTACAACTTATCTGTATCGAAGGGTCCCGGCCTTCATCGCGATACTTGAGACTATTGCCGATAAGATTGGTAAACAATTGCCTTACAAGACTTCGATCACCCTGTATTTTTGGAAAATCTGCAATCGTTACTTTCGCATTGGATTCTGCAATTCGTTGATCAAACTCCAGGCACACATCCTTCAGTAGCTCATTCAGATCAATTTCATCAAGCTTGATATTACCTTTTGCCGCACTTGAAAATTTCAACAAATCCTGAATAAGCGTTTTCATTCGTTGTGCGGAATTCAGTATCACATCCAGATGATACCGGCCTTCGTCATTCATGTTTTCGTAATTATCTTCATGCAAAAAGCCACCGAATTGTTGAATATTATCAAGCGGCTGCTGTAAATCGTGTGATGCAATAAGCGCAAATTGATTCAAACTATGATTGACATGCTCTAGCTGTTTGTTTTGTTCTTCTACTTTTTTCATCGCCTGGTTACGCTCTGATATATCTGCCAGCACGATCATTCTCACACCTTGCATTGATCCTATATTCTTTACACTACTACTAAGCTCAACGTCCAGGGCTCTACCGTCCGCATGCAGCAGAGTTGACGATATATGATCTACATTCCCTTTCTGTAAAGCATCTTCAATAACACCGCTATTGGCCTGTATAAAAAATTGACGACAGTTCTTACCAGGCATGGTCAATGGATCAATACCAATACTGCTTGACAAACGATCGCTGATTGAAAGTATCAGCCCGTGTCGATCACAAAGCATCATCATAGTTGGCACTGATCGAAAAAGTGATTGATAATGATCGTTCTGCAATGTGACAAATTCAAGTTGCTCTTCATTGCCGATCATCACACCAACCCAGTCAGCTACAAGACGTGTGAATTTTTCTTCCTGACTGGTGAATCTATATTGTCGCATGTCGCTGGAGACAAAGCTGATGACCCCCAGTGGCCCATTACTCGTTGATATCTGTGTACCGATAAACGAGGAAACATTAGTGCATACATGAGGTGTATTACTGGTTTTTTCACAGTCTGAAATACGGTCACTAGCGACTACCTGATCAGCACCAATAGCATCTTGATACACAGTGCCTTGAATCGGTATTTTGTCGCCATATTGTGTTTTTCTGGCCAGCTCACCCGAAACGCAGATTATTTCAAGCGAATTGCCCAATACAGACCCGATAACACCACTTTGCATCGAAAGATAGCTCAAACCGATGTTAAGCATTTCCAGCTTCTTCTCAGCATTATTATTACTCTTGTCTGTAAACACACCAAGCAATGCGTCCAACGCAAGACTGAGTTTTTTCTCTTGCTGGTCCTCGAGGCCGTTTAATTGAATTTCGGATACGTGTTGACCATCTTCACTGAGTGCCTGCACTGTTGTGAGTTCGGCATGTTCAAAGCCGTCATCGGTCTTCCACACTAATATGCCAGTCTGAGTCTCGCCTGGGATAAGATCAAGATTGTTAAAACAAGCCATCTGAAAACCGTTATCTGTCTCCAGTTTATTTATATGCTTACCGACTAGCTCCCCCGGCATTGCACCGCATTTTTTAGAGAAGCTATCGTTACAGAATATGATGGTTTCGTTTGATATATTCCACCGTATCACTGAATTATCAAAATTCGACATCTTCAATTACCGCTGCGACAGCTGTCATTCTTGAAATCATCAGTGAGTCGAATCTGTTGCTCTTTCTGCATTTTTTTTGCAAGGCTGGTTTTGTCTATGAACAACACCCAAAAGCCCAGCTTGTCATGAAACAAATGGATGTCAAAATAGTGGTCTGGATCAATATGAGCATAATTGATTACGGTTGGTACTGCGTAATTGCCTGGCAGCAAACCTTCAAGTACCGGAAATAATTGCACTACATTGATTGCACAATCAATATCATTGATATTTGTTACACCAATACATCCGTAGTTTGCTACTATTTTCTGTTCGTCGTTTAAACATAGATAGCCGTCCACGGATTGATCTGCGTCAATTTTTTTCAAATATTTCTTTATTGAATCAGGGAAGTTTTTCATAGAACGGTTGGCACGAATGAATTGCCGATGGTTTGGAAGACCTCATCAACACCTGTGTCGTTCTTTGCACTGGCTTCGATAGTTGCCAGGGCAGCCTCATTAAGTTTGGCAAAAATTGTTGGATTAATTTCCCAATCTGACTTGATATCTGACTTGTTCAAAACCAATACAAACGGTTTTGGACCAAGCGTTTCCAGGACCAGTGTGTGAAGATATTTAGCGCTTTCGAAGGTTGCCGGACGAGAAGGATCAATTACAAGGATGTAGGCTGCCATACCGCGAAGATATGATGGGAGGACTGATTTATGATTGTCTTCGCCGTAAACATCCCACAATATCAATGCAAGGTCAGTTTCATTCACAGAGATGACTTTCTTATCGATTTTTACACCGATCGTGGTTACGTAGTTTTCTGAAAACAGGCTATCAACGTAGCGGCGAACCAGGCTGGTTTTACCGACAGCAAATGAACCAAGCATGCATATTTTTTTTTGAATCATGTCGACGTTTACTGCGTCGCTGGACCAAAGGTGACATGCGTAATTTCCGAATACTGGTCATTGAATTTCTTGATATTTTCGATCCAGTCATTCGTTTCAGCACCAGTGATCTTTAGCGCACTACCATCCAGATCCCAGTTCACTCCACTTGGCAGTAGTAAGCCGGATTTAAAAATCCTGAAATTGAATTCGGGTTGCATTGACTTGTATGGCTCGAGATTAAAAATCACACGATCTCTTTTAAATCCAGAGTCGATTAATAGAGTGTCCACATCTATCGCAAGCGGATCTCTGAGTCCGCGCACAACGTACTGTCGATCACGGCGCTCATAACCTGTGACAACAATTCCGGGGTGCGAATCGAGTTGTTTGACAAAACGGGCCCACCTGCTTTCATCATATTTATTTTGAATAATCCAGGCAAATAGACAAAAGACCAAAAAACCAACTATTGCTAACTTTTTGCGCACATTTTCTGGAATGCCTTTGACCCGATTGCGTAAGCGACTATCATGATTGTCCATGAAAAGTTTGAAATCTTCCTTGACAGAGTCAAATGCACTAGCATCACCGTCATAGGCGTCCAATTGTTGTTTATATTTACTGTGAATATCTTCAAGCAACTGTTGCAGGGCTATGCGACAACGCTCTGGCGCAACACCACGAATGAGCGCTGCTGCCACAGCTTCCGGCCCCCATTCAATCCAGACGGAGAGCTCACCCAGTTGCAAGGTATTCAAGCTATCAAATTCTTGAGTAGAGAACGCATCTTGAACGAATGATTGAATAGCAGTCAACATACCGCTCACCATATCTGCATCGCGCGCTTCGCCAGTTCCTGATTTTGCATGGCAAATTGGCAATCCGGATTCTTTTTCAATCAGAAATATCTGCTCAAATTTATATGTACGTTTGGCTTTATTTGAATCAGGCGTGAGCATACTGGCAATCATTTTTCGAATCGCTGGCCCGAGTATCGGGAACAAGGCTTCAGCCATTATCTCCGGGTTTTCGCGCGATGAATTTTGAAACTGTTCGACGATTATGGGTTTGAAATTTGCGCCATAGATTTCATTACGCTTGAGTGTCATCTGGGTCGCTGAATTCAGAATTTCACTGATATCAGTGGATCTCGTTTTTTCATCGGTGATGCGAAATTGAAGAGCATCGACTTGCTCTTGTAGTCGTCTTATCTCCTCGCGCTCCTCCTTGACTAGAATTGAGCGCAATTTTTCAACGTCGCCACTTACGGCACTGTCACTCGCAGATTGCTCTGCAGCGTTTTTATTCACTGAATTCAAGCTTTCCATCCCGACGATTTTCATGCAAAGTATTGGTAACTACTTCGGCGTACTCGTTGATGGACGGACTAGCTGTGTAGAGACATCGCTTAACAATTGAGCCAGATTTTGCGTATCGAGTTTTGAGCCATCCAGACTATCGATTGAGCCTTTTATTTCAGCCTGCAAAGCTCGCTGCGTCTCTTTTATTTCACAGATCAGCGTAGATTCACTCTGTGCTAATTTAGTATCGAGACGCCTGGACTCCTCTTCCGCCGACTTTGACAGAGCTAAAATATCCACTTGAAGCTCAGTCGATACCAAGCCTACGGCTTTATTCACACTACACAATTCTAACTGATGATTTTTACTCAGATCGTCAACTTGTTGATTAAAGTGCTGTCTGTATTTTTCAATGGAGTCGGTAAGCTTATCTATGCGACTGTTGAGATCCTTACTTATGCAAAGCAATTGGTCGCTGAATTGCTCCCTAAGTAGACTCATATTCTCATGTGTGGATCGCTGCTGCTGACCAAACAAAATTTCCTGAAGTTGCCCAAGCTCACCAGTGGAAAAAACCGGCTCTGGAACAGGCGGTACTGTATCGTGTGAATCATCCAGACTCACTATTTCAATAGCCGTTTTTTTTTGTGTTGCCTTTCTCATAATCTACTTTAGCTAAATCAGACTGCGTCTTTTTATTTTGTATGAGTTGATCTGGGCAACTTACAGCCCATCGACATTAGTAACATGCTATTTTCATGCCTGATTTACATGCCGTCGCGCAGTAATGGCATAGCCTGTTGAGATAGTTTCGGCTTGCGTGCTACATGCATTAATTTGCTCGTTGTATAGATCCAGTTCATCAGACCACCCCTTGCTCCTCAATTGCGTATCTGTTAAAACTCATACATTATTTGCCACCAAGGCTTCACGGCTGCTTGTGACCAACCCTGACCTGCTGCAGAGCATTGATGATCTTGAGCGGCATTACCATTCGCCTGGCAATAGCTCTCGTACAAAAATCAGCCATAACCTTACGGCGCCGATGCAGACGTGGCTAACTCACTCTTCATTCTTTATATTAAGCACCTGTACACTAGATGGTCTGGACTGCTCTCCTCGAGGCGACAGACCCGGTGAGGCATTTCGAATTCTGGATTCAAACACCCTTGCAATCCCTGACAGGCGTGGTAACAATCGCATCGACACACTGCGTAATCTGCTTGTGGATTCTCGAGTTGGTCTGCTTTTTATCGTACCCGGCATCGGCGAGGCCTTGCGCATCAAGGGGCGCGCATCCATCTCGATAGCGCCCGATCTGCTGGCGAGTTTTGTCTCACAGGATGAACCTGCACCAGCCACGGTCTTGCTTATCAATATAACTGCAGCCTATATGCAAAACGCCCGCGCACTGAGAGTGTCGGGCCTATGGGACGTGGAAAATCACACCGATGCCAGTCAGTTACCCACCGCACAAGAACTCATCGGTAATGCCATGCCAGATGCCACCTCGTGAGATACCCGGAAAACGCACCGCCTAATCCGGATGTGCCCTACGGTGAGTCCATGCACAGCATGCTGACGCTAACCATGTGGATGTCTATCGTCATTGGCATTGCACTTTTTATTGCGGCAAAACACGGCAATATCATGTGGATGAAAGCGTGGAGCGTGGGGCTTATCGTCTGCAGTATTGCCTACATTGCCGGTGATTCACTCGATCTTATATGACAATATTTTGACGTTAACAGCGCCTTTGTCTGCACTTATCTGGCGCGCTATTCTTGCACTGACGCTGGGCTACGCCGCATTCATCGCCGAAGTTTTCAGAGCAGGTATTCAAGCTGTTGGGCAAGGACAGTACGAAGCCGCACAATCACTGGGTCTGTCTGCCTGGAGTCGATTCAGATTTGATATTTTCCCGCAAGCTATTCGTACCGTACTGCCGCCGTCGGGAAACGATTTTATTGCCATGATCAAGGACTCAGCACTAGTCTCTGTTTTGGGGGTAGCGGATATTACTCAGTTGGGAAAGATCTATGCCGCGGGCTCGTTTCGATTCATGGAAACCTACAACGTCGTCGCCTACCTCTATCTGGTGGTCACGATTGCTTTATCGCTGCTGCTCAGGCGGCTTGAGCGAAACCTGCGCGCAAGAAACACAGACTAGGAACGAACGCTTGGGAGCAGAACAGTAGACGCCGCTTTTAGCTCTTACGGGTATTCCGACGCTTGATTTCCGCCTCTGCCAGAGAATGGCCAATGCCCCAGGATACGGGCACACCACAAACATCGCTCATTGCATCGCCCTCTCGCGTCACCGGCATGGGTATTTGGCAACTGTGAAACTGCACTCTTAGCAGTCCGGCGACAAGTGATTCCATGCAGTGATGGCAAACAACCAACACCTGATGGCTTCTGTAAACGCGCAGATAGCCGAATTCAGTATCGAGTAGTTCGCGGATGGTGCCCATGAGCTTCTCCCCTACCTGAGCAGAATAGCTCTGCTCAATGAAGACGAGATCCTTGATGCCTATGGAGGCTTTGTAGCAGAGGTGTTGTCGCATGGAAACAAGCGACGCAGTGGAACCTTTAATGCATTGGTTTTGACGAGAGCGCAAAGTCACCGATCTGCCCGCTAACGAAACACGCGCAGATGGCATCACAAGCACATCCGCTTTGGAGGTATGTTTGGTGCTGGCTGTCATTAGGTATTAAGAAGAACCTTCTGGATGAGCCTCCAATGGTGCAGCGAAGCTGATACGCATGACAAGCATTAGTAGGTAACATCCAGATATTACCGTGTCAGAAGTCCAGCTGCATAAGCATTGCATAGAGTTGTGACTCAATCATTTGATTGTCAGCCTACCCATCAAAAATGCCCGCATGATTCACAGAAAAGCGCGTAAAAATAACGGTTACTTATTACGCCTTTGCTCAGCGTATTACAAACGGCGAGCTATCGCCGAGCTATGGCATTCCGGAATAGCTCGACAATATTCCGGCAAGCTCTGGACGATGCTCCTTGACTTCTTCGACGCTCAAGCCTTCCAGAGAATGCGGAAATTTGAGCCACTGATCCGTCTCGTGCAAGTAGTAATCCGGCACACGATCGGTCTTGTTACGCGCGGGTTTGTAATACGGTACAGCCACCCGAATATCATGTGGCAGATTAAGGCGCGTCTTGTTGGACAAGGTGTCGATAATTGCCTTTATGCTCCTGCCCGTATCGTAAACATCATCGACTATCAGCAGTCGGTCGTCCGCGCACAGTTTCTTGACCAGGTAATTCATACTAAAGACCTGCACGGTGCTTTGTTGCTGGTCAATGGCATGGTATGACGACGTTCTCACGGTAATGTGATCGGAATTCACACCTCGATAGGCCAGCAACTCTTGCATGGCGATCCCCATGGGTGCGCCACCTCGCCAGACCGCGACAATAAAACTTGGCTGAAAACCGCTTTCATAGACGATCGCAGCAAGTCGGAAAGAATCCTCCAGCAGTTGTTGAGCATCCAGATAATATTTCATGGTCGCTGCCGTATTTCCAAGTATGAGCAAGGCTTTATTATTGTCTCATTAAAAAGGCGGGCAAGCTCAGGAGTAAGGGACGCTTATTTTTAGTGCTGGTGCATACAACACACTATAATTGCACTCCGCCCTGTTGATGGCCACGAGCCTTTGCGTCTGTTCAACAGTCGACGGACAATCCTGAGCTAACCCATTGGGAATCTGCCTTGCAAGATAAACACTACGTCACCGAAACTGATCTGCTTCACGACGCTTATCGTCTGGGCGTAAAAATTGCAGATAGTGGTTTTCGTCCCACGTTTATCGTGGGTCTCTGGCGAGGCGGCAGTGTGGTGGGTATTGCCGTTCAGGAGTGCTTGCAATATCTGGGTTTCCCCACTGATCATATCTCCATCCGAACCTCCTACCGGGGGCTTAACACCTATCAGCAGATGGTCGATAATCCTCAGGAAGAGATCCGTATTCATGGCACCCAATATCTTCTGGAAACCGTGAATCAGGACGACGGGCTGTTGATCGTTGATGATGTTTTCAGTTCCGGGCTGACGGCCAGTGCCGTTGTCAATCGCCTGCAACACCGATTGAAAAACAATATGCCAAAACAATTGCGCATCGCTGTTCCCTGGTACAAGCCTGATAACAATCGCACGGATATAAAGCCCGATTATTACTTGCACGCGACTGAACAATGGCTGGTCATGCCCTATGAGCTAAGCGGTCTGACGCGCGAAGAGATCGCCACGAACAAACCCTGGATGCTGCCCATTCTGGACAGCCTTGACGAAAACCCAAACGCATGAATTCGCAGATTGCTCTGTTCCTGAAAGGCCTGGCCATGGGGGCTGCCAATGTCATCCCCGGCGTGTCAGGCGGCACGATTGCACTTATCACGGGTGTTTATGAACGTCTTATAGACGCCATAAAACTGTGTGATATCACAGCACTCAAACTTGTGTTGCGTGGTGATATCGCTGGAGCATGGAAGCATGTTGACGGCGCATGGCTTGCCACACTGCTGGGTGGCGTAGCCATCAGCATTATAACGCTGGCCAGACTATTCGAGTTTTTGCTTGAGCGGTACGAACAATTTACGATGGCGTTTTTCTTTGGCCTGATCCTGATCTCGATTATATATGTTGCTCGCGGTGTACATAGCTGGAACACGGGCTCTATTATCGCGTTAATTGCCGGCACAGCTATCGCAGTAGGTATTGCCACACTCGCACCAGCCTCCGAGAACGACGGTATGCTGTATGTTTTTCTGTGTGGCGTGGTTGCCATTAGCAGTATGATTCTGCCAGGCCTTTCAGGATCATTCGTACTTATTCTGATGGGCAACTATGCACTGGTGTTGGCTGCCATCAGCGGATTCACGTTTTCCATTCTCATCCCTTTGGCACTGGGCTGTGCGTTTGGTCTTGTGGCTTTCTCGCACATACTATCCTGGGTGTTCAAGCGTTATGCCGATCAGACACTTGCGCTGATGACAGGTTTTGTCATTGGCTCACTTGTGGTTATATGGCCCTGGAAACAGGCCGTCATAGAAATGATCGAACGCGAAGGCAAGGCACCGCGCGAAATTATCATTCGTTACGATTGGTATTTACCCTCGATGAGTGATGCGAACACATGGATAGCCGTCGCTCTCATGGTGCTCGGCGCAGTCTGCATAGCGCTCATGGAACGATTAGCCACCGACAATGGTGACAAAAATACTACACTTATAGCTGAGAGAGAGCCGTAACTTGAAAAATGGCTGTATACTCGCCGCACACGTTCGACTGAGCGTTGTATTAAAACAACACAACTTAAGGAAGAGATACATGAAATGGAGAAATTTAGTACTTGCTGCGGGCCTCCTGGGCATCAGTTTTTCGGTTCAAGCTGATTTTTTCGGAACGCTCAGTGCTCGCTCAGCCAATCCAGCGAACAACCCACAACTGTCTGTAGAAGGATCATTCACCACCAGCGGCGATTATCAGAACATCGGCGGCCGTGTCAACTATGGCGTAAATGATTCACTTACTGTTTATGCAGATTTTGGTCTATCTGAAGTCGGCGGAGACGGTACCTCTTTCGGTGGTGGAATTTTCTATTACCTGCCAACTCTCAGCGAGTCAGCATCCTTCCTGAACACCATGGACGTTGCGATTCAGGGGAATTATCACTTAACAACACTAGATTTCAGCGGTATTGATCTCGACTATTCCGCTTTGGGTGTCGCTATGCTTGTAAGCCCAAAAGAGGCCTTCAATCCTGAGAATGGAATGAACTGGTATGCAAACTTGGGCTTAACCCGATTAGCCTTTGATGTAGCAGGTTTTAATTTGGGTTTGGGCTTTGGCACTGTAGGCGGAGGTACTACAACTGATATGAACTTGCAGCTTGGCGGAGGCATTTACCTGCCAATGGGCCCAGGCACTCTCTATGCAGGTGCCGATCTAATTGATGAGTTCATCTTTGGCGTTGGCTATCGCTACGGTATTAACTAGGCTAATTCTACTTTACGGCAATCACCTGAATTACCACCAGAACAGACTTTAACGCAGCTGCCCGGGATAGATTAAAACCTGCTGTTTGTGACGAGTCCACTCGTTGCATCTGGCAGGTTTTTTTTGCCAGCTGCTGAGTCTGGGTCTGGGGCTGATATCAAAACTGATGTCTGGGGCTGATTGCAAACGTAATCTGCGCCTCAACGCGCCCGCAGGCGATCCTCAATCCCCGACCGTACAAACAATCCAATCAGCACAAAACTTAGCATAATGCTCACTAATGCCATTGGACGTGAAGTCCCATCATGCAAGACACTGATCAAAACGGCGGCTAATCCAGCCATGGTCTGCTCGATGCCACTCAACATGGCAGACGCTGTTCCTGCCTGTCCATCGATGGAGCGAAGCGCCCGGCTTGGTGCTACCGCAAACAGCGGCCCCATTCCAAAGGTAATGATCATATAAGCGCCGGTGAGCGCATAGGCGGTGGTCGATCCTGACAGTATGACGATACCTAGCAGGCTTGCACCTATGAGAACAAGCGCAACCCCCAGTCTCAACAAGCTCATGGCCTCCCAGCGATCGGCCAGCCTGGATGCCAGTGTGCTACCCAGAAAAAACGTCAAGACAATGCTGGCCTGATAATAGCCGAATTTATCTGGAGCGACTTCCAGCATATCGATGAACACAAATGGCGCACCGGTGACAAAAACAAAAATCAGGCCCAGTGATACACCCAGAATGGCACAGTGTGTCAGAAAGTCCGAATTCTTCAGTAACCTGCCATAACCTCTAAGCAAATTGCCGAGCTTCAAAGCATCCTTGTCAGGTATCGTAGACTCTGGCAATAATCTTGTCACGACGATCATCGATACCAAAGCCATAGCACTGATGACGTAGAAGTTGCTTTGCCAGCCGAAAGCGACGTGCAGATAGCCGCCAAGAATGGGCGCGGCTGCAGGCGTAATCGCTATCACCATTCCCAGCAAGGCCATAGCTTTTATCTGCTCTTTCTCGTTATACAAATCCTTGATTATCGCAAGACCTATGACAGCTTCTGCGGCGGCTGCCAATCCCAGAAGTATTCGCGCAACAATCAGTTGGTCAATAGATTGTGCCAACGCGCAGGCAAAGCTCAAGACAACAACAAAAGCTAGTGAGACGATGAGTACCGGCTTGCGTCCATAGCGATCGGATAACGGACCGTGTATAAGCTGGGCCAGACCGAAAGCCAGCATATTAAGACTGATGGTGAGTTTGACACGCGTTGGCGTCGTCTCGAACCACTTGGCCAGATCCGGCAAGCTGGGCGTATACATATCTGTAGACATGATACTCACGCTGGAAGCCAGCACGAGTATGCCCACCACCAGCGAGATGTCTGGTCTTGTTTTGGCTTGATCTTTCATAGGGCGCCAAGCTTAACAGGAAGCCCGTCTACTCAAACCATGTGGGGTCACTTAAGGGCCCGTCCGGAAAGTTATTCCCCACCCTGCCCGAAGCAAGACTGCGACGCTCTGGGAAAACATGAGTTCATGTATCAATCCAGAGCGCCGCCATCTTACACAATTGAAAACAACAAAATCACTCACTACATAGCAGACACTTTATCCATCACCACGGATGACCAGGCACCTTCAGGCTCTTTGCTGATAACGGGGTCAGAGCCACCTGTGAGGAGAGTTTGCACCGTGCGCTCATAATCAGCCACATCCAGTGAACCATCACTGCCCTCGGTCAGTTTGTTGATCTCACGCACCATTCGCCGCTGATGTTTTTCAGTCTGGGCACCGCTGGCATCATTCTCCAGAACGATGTCAGCCGCTTCATCAGGATTCTCACGCGCATATTCCCAGCCCTTCATGGACGCTGCAACAAAGCGTGCCATTTTTTCCACAAATGCAGGATCTTCAAGGTTCTCTTCCAAAACATACAGACCATCTTCCATCGTGGATACACCTTGATCCTCGTACTTGAAGACAACTAATTGGTCTTCACTGATACCGGCATCTATTACTTGCCAATACTCGTTGTAGGTCATGGTCGAAATACAATCAGCCTGCTTTTGCAGTAAGGGATCAACGTTAAAACCCTGCTTGAGAACTTCAACGCCCTCCTCACCACCTTCAGTCGAAATTCCAAGCCCGGACATCCAGCTTAGAAAAGGATACTCATTGCCGAAGAACCACACACCTAGCGTACGTCCCGTAAAATCTTCAGGTGAGGTGATTCCAGTTTCTTTCAGACAAGTCAGCATCATGCCGGAGCGCTTGAAGGGTTGTGCAATGTTTACCAATGGGACCCCTTTCTCTCTACTGGCCAGAGCAGAGGGCATCCAGTCGACAATGACGTCTGCACCGCCTCCTGCGATCACTTGAGGTGGCGCGATATCGGGCCCGCCCGGCTTTATCGTCACATTGAGATCAGCCTCCTCATAGAAGCCTTTGTCCTGCGCTACGTAATAACCTGCGAACTGCCCCTGGGTTACCCATTTGAGTTGCAGCGATACATCATCGGCGGCCAGAGTTGCCGTACTCGCAAAACTTATCGCGGCGACAAGCAGGCCGCCCCCTAAGTACTTACGCGGATAGTAATTTAAACTGTGCATATGTCGTTCTCCTGGTTAGTAACATATTAAAATGCAATGCGTGACAACGTTTTGCTATTCACTTAACCTGTATGAACCCTCTAATGTACTACTGGGATGTACTAGTGGGATATACAACCTGAGTCAAAAACGTTGACCCCATCGCTACTGTTGGTTAACGATGTCACGTTAACCTTGCCTGTTGGACGGATGCCAGAAAGTGAACATCCGCTCAGTCAGTGCTATAGCACCATAAAATAAAGATCCAGCCACCGCGGCAACCGCAATTTCGGCCCAGACCATATCCACATTCATACGCCCTACTTCGGTAGATATGCGAAACCCCATACCTACCGTAGGTGTACCGAAAAACTCTGCCACGATAGCTCCAATCATGGCGAGTGTCGAATTGATCTTCAGCGCATTGAAGATAAAGGGCGAGGCTTCCGGAATGCGCAGCTTGAACAGATTCTGCCAATAAGTGGCTGCATAGGTCTTCATAAGATCCAGCTGCATGGCTTGGGCAGCTGCAAGCCCCGCAACCGTATTCACCAGCATGGGGAAAAAGGTCATGATAACCACAACAGCTGCTTTTGATGGCCAATCAAAACCAAACCACATGACCATGATCGGCGCTACACCTACGATGGGTAACGCAGACACCAGATTGCCAATAGGTAGCAATCCGCGTTGCAGAAAAGGCGAACGATCTATCAACACGGCGACGATGAAACCAGCGCCGCATCCGATGGCGTAGCCGATGAGCACCGCTCGTAAAAATGTCTGCTGAAAATCAGCCCATAAAATCGAGCTTGATGTACCAAAGCGCTGAGCGATAACACTTGGCGCCGGCAATAGAACCTGCGGAACATCGAAACCGCGCGTCAGAATCTCCCAGAGTACTAACAGCCATATGCCAAACAGCAACGGGATGAGCACATTCAGCAGAGTCCGGTAAGCGCCTGATAGTGTCTTGATACTGGCAAGCTGCTCAACACAGGCCCATGCCAGCAACCAGGTTGCAACAACTTCCAGCCAAAAAGCGACGAACGAGGTATCGCGAAATTCCAAAGTGCCAAGCAACAGACAGGCAACAATCGTTGAACCCAGCAGGCTAATGAAGGCAGCCTGTGCATGCTTTGAACCACGCATTAGCCTCGCCGATGCCCAACTGGCGATCATCAGAAACGCAGGTCCGAAGAAGCCTGATAAAAACGCATGACCCACAGAAGACGACAATGCGCTCTCATCAGCACCTTGCAGCAGCAGGCTCTGTCCGTTTAGCAGCGCAATCACCTGCATGACAATTGCCAATGCAGCAAATACCTGTACACCGAGCAATAACACGCGCAACATTGGCCTCATCCGCGCCAGCGATTGAGCAGCTATCGTCTCATCAGACATCTGCAAGGCCCATCCGCCGATTAACCCACTTGCCGAGCACGTCGATGAAGGCCACAAGCAAGGCGGCAAGAATTGACGCTACCAACAACGCTGACCAGATTTGAATAGTCTGTCCGTAGTAGGAGCCTGCCAGCAAACGTGCACCCAGTCCTGCCACAGCCCCGGTAGGTAACTCAGCCACAATCGCACCCACCAGAGAGATCGCTACGGCGACCTTCATGCTGGTAAAGAGATAAGGTAAAGAGGTTGGCAGCCGCAATTTCCAGAACGTCTGGCTACCCGATGCATTGTAGGTACGCATAAGATCCATCTGGCTCTGATCCGCTGAACGCAGCCCCTTGACCATGCCAATAGCTACGGGAAAGAAACTTAGATACATGGAGATGAATGCCTTGGGCAGCAAGCCCTGAACACCAATGGCATTCAGCACCACGATAATCATTGGTGCAATAGCCAGAATGGGGATGGTTTGCGATGCGATGATCCACGGCAGCAGGCTTCTATTCAGCGCCTCGTTATAGACGATGGCAACAGCCAGAAAAATTCCCAGCAAGGTACCCATAACAAAACCCAGCATGGATGAGCCAAGCGTTATGCCAGCATGATAAACAAGGCTACGCTTGGATGTAAGCTTCTTTTTGACCGTAGTGTTGTAGACCTCTGTCACGACCTGATGCGGTGCGGGCAATACCGGTCTCTCCTGCCTCATGGTATTACTCACCATACTCATCAAAGAGGGCGAGCTACCTGCCCTTTCAGCCGAACTTTTTTCCCAGGCCAGATTAAGACCGACCGTGGCGATATACCAGATAACGATGATGGCTAAAATAATAACGCTTACCGGCACAAGCGATGCGGCAAAGCGATTCTGCGAATCGCCTGGAACAATTGCTGCGGCACTCACCGGGGTCCCGTCCACGATTCAGACAATCTCGTCATAGCCATGACCACTACGCAAGCCATCACGCACACGATTGGCCAGCGCCAGAAACTCAGACGATTCTCGAATATCCAGGTTCCGAGTAGCAGGTAAATCACTTTTTATGATCTCGTGGATGCGTCCCGGTCGAGGCGACATGACCACAATGTGTGTGGATAAAAACACAGCTTCCGGAATGGAGTGAGTCACAAACACGACCGTTTTCTGTGTGGCTGCCCAGAGCTGCAACAACTGCTCGTTGAGGTGATCCCGAACAATTTCGTCCAGTGCGCCAAACGGCTCATCCATCAGTAACAGATCAGGCTCGACGGCCAGGGCCCTGGCGATAGAGGCCCGTTGCTGCATGCCCCCAGATAATTGCCAAGGGTATTTCTTCTCGAAGCCTGCCAGATTTACAAGCTCGAGGTTGTTTGCTACCCGGGATTTTATTGTTGCCTTATCCAGCCCCATGATCTCCAACGGCAAGGCAACATTTTTGGCAATACTACGCCAGGGATAAAGCGCCGCAGCCTGAAAAACATAACCATAGGCGCGATTGAGTCGCGCCTGTTCAGGGCTCATGTCATTAACGCTGATGTGCCCTGCGCTGGCTGTCTCCAGATCGGCAATGACCCGAAGCAGCGTTGTCTTACCGCACCCTGAAGGACCGATGAAAGAGACAAAGTCGCCTTGCTGAATATTCAGATCGATATGACTCAAGGCGTGAACATCACCATCGCGTGACGGGAAGGTCAGTGACAGGTCCTCTATCTTGATGACATGTTCACTCATGGCTGAGCAAGCGTTCTGATTGCTGGCAGCATGTAAGCACAAAGATGCAAACCGTTACACCCCTGCAGGCATATTGGCTGGATCTCGCATCACCGGATGCGGAGCTGTTAACTCCTTCCACTTTGACAAGGCCCGATTGACTTCAGGATAGGGATTACGGGCGACAAACTTTCCGTGCCCTTCCTCGGTGCTCACTTTGTCTTCAGTTATCACACACTGGCCGCGAGTGATCGTAAAGCGCGGTAATCCTTGTACCTCGATTCCTTCAAAGACATTGTAGTCAATGGCTGATTGCTGACTGGCTGCGCTGATGGTTTTGCATAAGCTCGGATCCCAGACAACGATATCAGCATCGGCGCCCGCAAGTATGGCGCCTTTCTGCGGATACACGTTGAGTATCTTGGCGATGTTGGTCGAGGTTACGGCGACAAACTCATTCATGGTAAGCCTGCCGGTATTAACGCCGCGGGTCCAGAGTACCGGAAGACGATCCTCAAGCCCACCTGTGCCGTTAGGTATTTTGGTGAAATCGTTTAATCCCATACGCTTTTGCTCGCTGCTAAACGCGCAATGGTCGGTAGCAACAACTTGCAGACTTCCCGCAGAAAGACCTGCCCACAACGAATCCTGATGATCCCGGCTTCTGAAAGGTGGCGACATGACACGCCGTGCCGCATGATCCCAGTCAGGATGCGCGTATTCTGATTCATCAAGCGTCAGATGTTGTATCAGTGGTTCGCCGAAAACGCGTTTGCCATTTTGACGTGAACGTCGGATGGCCTCGTGCGCCTCTTCACATGAGACATGCACAACATACAGCGGCACACCGGCCATATCCGCGATCATGATGGCACGATTAACGGCCTCACCTTCCACCTGCGGGGGACGCGAATAGGCGTGCGCTTCCGGACCACTGTTGCCGTCAGCCATCAGGCTTGCCTGCAGTTGAGCAACCACGTCACCGTTTTCTGCATGCACAAGCGGCATGGCACCCAAAGCGGAACAGCGCCTGAACGATGAATACATTTCCTCATCATTGACCATCAACGCACCTTTGTACGCCATGAAATGCTTAAACGTATTAATACCACTATCGACTACAGCAGCCATCTCATCAAACACCTGTTTATCCCACCAGGTGATAGCCATGTGGAATGAAAAATCACAGGATGCTTTCGAGGTTTTGTTATCCCACATCTGACGAGCTTCCAGCAGTGACTGACCCGGTGCAGGTAAACAGAAGTCGACCACCATGGTAGTGCCGCCAGATAGTGCCGCTCGCGTTCCTGACTCAAAATCATCAGTGGAGTAGGTGCCCATGAACGGCATTTCCAGATGCGTATGCGGATCAATGCCACCCGGCATAACGTAGCAACCGCTGGCATCCAGCGTCTTGTCTGCCTGCAGATTGCTACCTATTTCAGTAATAACGCCCTTGTCCATTTTTACATCAGCGCTATAGCTTCTGTCGGCAGTCACTACCGTGCCGCCCTTGATCACTGTGCTCATGATGTTAGCTCCAGATTGTGTAATTCAAGAATGTCGTGGCCATACTCATGGGACTATTCGAGGCCAGAAAATAGACCAGAAAAAAACGGCCAGAAAATAGACCGGAAAACTACTAGTCAACGATTTGCGCTGTTTCAACCACGGCGTGGAACAGAACATTGGTACCGGCGGTTGCCCAGGCAGGTGAAATTTCCTCGGCTTCATTGTGCGAAAGTCCGTCAACACAGGGGCACATAACCATCGAGGTCGGCGCCACCCGATTTATCCAGCACGCATCATGTCCTGCTCCGGACACAAGATCCTGATGCGTGTAGCCAAGACGCTCGGCCGCCGTGCGCACAGCATTCACACAATTTTCATCAAAGCTGACAGGATCAAAACCACCTACCTCTTCGATACTGAGACCAAGCCCTATCGCATCGGCTATGGCTTTTGAGCCTTCGCGAAAGCGTGCCTCCATATCATCAATGACCGACTTTTCCGGATGACGAAAATCCACGGTGAAGACTACTTTGCCCGGTATGATGTTACGGGAATTCGGATAAACATCGCATTGACCGATAGCACCCACGGCATGCGGTGCATGACTTAAAGCAATCTCGTTGACCATCTCGGTAATCCTGGCCATACCAAGACCGGCATTGACGCGCATTGGCATCGGCGTAGAACCGGTATGACTCTCTTTGCCAATCAACGTTACCTCCAGCCATTTCAATCCCTGGCCATGAGTCACAACGCCGATATCTTTCCCGGCTTTCTCCAGAATGGGGCCTTGCTCGATATGCAACTCGAAGAATGCATGCATCTTGCGAGCACCAACCTCCTCATCACCAAGAAATCCGACACGTTTCAGCTCATCACCCAGACGCTTGCCTTCGGCATCGGTACGATCATAAGCCCAGTCCAGCGTATGCATGCCGCTGAACACACCAGAGGCCACCATGGCAGGTGCAAAGCGGGTGCCCTCCTCGTTCGTGAAATTGACCACCACAATGGGGTGTCTGGTTTTAATGTTCAGATCGTTGAGCTGGCGAATAATCTCTAAACCACCCAATACACCCAGCACACCATCGTATTTGCCACCCGTCGGCTGAGTATCCAGATGCGAACCGACATAGACGGGCAAGGCATCAGGGTCGCATCCTTCACGTCGGGCAAACATGGTTCCCATCTTGTCCAGTCCCATACTGCAACCCGCCTCTTCACACCATCTCTGGAACAGCTGCCGACCCACGGCATCTTCATCAGTCAGCGTCTGACGATTATTACCACCGGCCACACCCGGCCCGATTGTCGCCATCTCCATGAGAGAGTCCCACAGGCGCTCGCCGTTGATTCGCATATTGCTGGTGATTGCCATAACTGGTCCTTGCTGTTGAATGAATGATTTGACTCGGGCTGCTCACAAAAAAAAACTGGTGCGCTCGTGAACATCCCGGCCAGTAAAACAGGTCGCTCAATTCAGGTGGGAAAGTTGAACACTGCCCCTTGCTTGATGCCCGTCGGCCACCGCGTCGTAACCGTTTTAAGGCGCGTGTAGAAATGCACACCTTCAGGACCATAGATGGAATGATCGCCGAAGATAGAGCGTTTCCAGCCGCCAAAGCTGTGGTACGCCACCGGCACTGGAATGGGAACATTAATCCCTACCATGCCAACCTGAATACTGTCCGCGAATGAACGAGCGGCATCACCGTCACGGGTAAAGATAGCGGTGCCATTGCCATACTCATGATCGTTAATCATTTTAACGGCGTCATCATATTGATTCGCTCGTACTACTGCGAGTACCGGTCCGAAAATCTCTTGCTGGTAGATGTCCATATCGGTAGTGACATTGTCGAACAATGAGCCGCCCAGAAAATAGCCGTTTTCATAACCCTGCAAGGATAAATTGCGACCATCGACAACCAGATCTGCACCGGCTGCAACACCACTATCTATCAAACTACTGATTCGTTTTTTGGCCTCAGCGGTGATAACCGGACCCATTTCTGCATCAGGGTCATCAGCGGGCCCGACCCGCAAGGCTTCCACCTTGGGGCGCAACGCATCTACCAGGCGATTAGCCGTCTCTTCACCCACCGGAACTGCTACCGATATTGCCATGCAGCGTTCTCCTGCAGAACCGAAGCCTGCACCCATGAGCGCATCCACTGCCTGATCCATGTCGGCATCCGGCATGACCACCATGTGGTTCTTTGCACCACCCAATGCCTGCACGCGTTTACCAGCCTGACTACCACGGTTATAGACATACTCTGCAATAGGTGTGGATCCGACAAAACTCACCGCCCGCACCTCAGGGTGATCGAGTAACGCATCCACCGCCACCTTGTCGCCGTGTACCACGTTGAGAACACCGGGGGGCAGACCTGCCTGATGTAGAAGATCGGCGATCAACATGACCGATGATGGATCTCGCTCTGAAGGTTTAAGGACAAAGGTGTTGCCACAGGCAATAGCCACCGGATACATCCATAGAGGCACCATCGCCGGAAAATTGAAGGGCGTTATTCCAGCGCAGACACCTAATGCCTGGCGGTCTGAGTAAGAGTCTATTTGCGGACCGACATTTCTGGAAAACTCACCCTTGAGCATTTGAGCAATTCCGCAAACGAATTCCACCACCTCGCGGCCACGCTGGACCTCGCCCAGAGCATCGTCATGCGTCTTGCCGTGTTCACGAGAGATTTCCCGCGCTATATCATCGGCATGCTTTATGAGAAGCTCATTGAAACGGAACATGACAGCCGCACGCTTTAGCGGTGGCGTGTCAGCCCAGGCCGGAAACGCCCTGGCGGCGGATTCCACAGCCTGAGCTACCTCCTCAGCACTACTGAGCCCCAACTCATCAATAGCTTCGCCCGTTGCAGGATTGTAAATCGACTGTGAGTTGCCACTCTTACTGGCTACGCGTTGTCCGTCAATGAGATTGTCGATCATGACACTGGGTACTCTGGTTGCAGTTGTGCGTCCAGTTTACAACTGACATAATTCCATCAGTTGCAAACGTTTCGCTTGAAACTATCGTCACGCTATCGTATCTTGACCAATTGGTCAACAATTGCAGGCAGTGATTTGGCAATCAAACCGGCACCGAGGAAGCGAACCCGCATTCAGGTGCAAAACGAGACGCGGATTATCGCTGCCGCTCTGGATGTCTTCTCATCCAATGGCTATCGAGGCTCCACGGTCGATCAGATTGCGCTAAACGCCGGGATGTCCAAAGCCAATGTGCTGTACTACTTTTCCAGCAAGGATGAGATTTATTCTGCTGTGCTCAACCGTACCCTGAGCGTGTGGCTTGATCCGCTGGAACAATTAGATCCCACAGGCGACCCCATCGAAGAAATCTGGAAATACACAAGTCAGAAGCTGCAGCTATCGCGAGATGCACCCCATGCCTCCCGACTTTTTGCCAATGAAATATTGCAAGGTGCCAACACGATACAGCCTTTTTTGCAGACCACACTGAAAACTCTGGTTGCCGAGAAATGCCTGATAATACAAGCGTGGATAGACGAAGGAAAAATCGCTGCCGTCAGCCCACTACACTTGATCTTTCTGATCTGGTCCAGCACTCAGCACTATGCTGACTTTCAGCTACAGATTAACACCCTGCATGATGGTGATGAAGAGGCGTTGTTTGCCGACGCCGAACACACGCTCAAGCGTATGATTTGTTGCGGACTCAAGCCTTGACTCGCGCCGATACCTCCTCCGTGATGAGTGTGCAGCAAGATGATGTCAGCAACTGCTTTGCACCACTTCTGGGCACTCGTTTAAATTTGTTAGTGCTGGGCACGATGCCAGGGCAGAAATCTTTGCAACTGCAGCAGTACTATGCTCACCCTCGCAATGCTTTATGGCCCATTCTCTGCGCCATGGTGAGACGGAACAAACCCTCGTATAGCATCCATCATATACTGGACTATGACGAACGGTGCAAGCTTGTGACTGATGCAGGCATAGGACTATGGGATGTTCTTGCCAGTTGCCAGCGACCCGGTAGCCTTGATGGCCAGATTATTCGAAACACAGAGGTGCCTAACGCTCTGCCAGAGCTCATCAGTCAGCACCCGGAACTCACCACGATCGCCTTCAATGGACGTATGGCAGAGACCTTATTCAAGCGTCATATCCAGGCCCGACTTCCATCATCGACTACCCGGATTGTCAGCCTGCCATCAACCAGTCCGGCCATGGCAAGCTTGTCACTGGAGAAAAAATATCAGCGATGGTCTGAGGCATTGCAATTGGTTTGAAGCATTGCAACTTGAGCGGTGATGTACTACGAAGCTCGGCTAGCACAGCGAGCCAGTCTATACGTCGACCGCCATCGGATTATTCGGATGAGTCGTCCAGTTGGCGTATTCATCGACCACTTCCTTTTTTGTTCTGGGATCAGTTTTGCCGCTTTGCATGGTGTGCATCGATATGCAATTGTCCACCGGACAGACGCAGACGCACAAATTGCAACCAACACACTCTTCGTCAATAACCTGGAATGACCGCTTGCCATCCACCGTGTGTGTAATGGCCTGATGCGAGGTGTCTTCACACACAACATGACATCGGCCGCACTGAATGCAAAGATCCTGATCGATAACAGCCTTACTGATGTAGTTGAGATTGAGATTCTGCCAGTCCTTTACGTTTGGTGTTGCACGCCCTGTGATCTCATTTACCGAGGTATAGCCCTTCTCGTCCATCCAGTCGGACAGACCGGTTGTCAGCTCTTCAATGATACGAAAACCGTACGTCATGGCAGCGGTACAGACTTGCACATTAGATGATCCGAGGGCCAGAAATTCTGCCGCATCACGCCATGTTGTCACACCACCAATTCCTGATACGGGTAGATCGGCTGTTTGCGGATCGCGCGCTATTTCTGCAACCATATTCAGCGCAATGGGCTTGACCGCAGGTCCGCAATATCCGCCGTGCGATCCCCAGCCATCTACCGACGGTTCGGGCGACATCGTATCCAGATTGACGCTGATAATCGAATTTACCGTGTTGATCAGCGAGACTGCATCAGCACCACCAGCATGAGCGGCACGTGCAGGGCCCTTGATGTCGGCGACGTTAGGCGTAAGTTTGACGATCACCGGCAATTTTGTGTACTGCTTGCACCATTGAGTCACCATCTGAATGTACTCAGGGACTTGCCCGACTGCTGCCCCCATGCCGCGTTCAGACATGCCGTGCGGACAACCGAAGTTCAGCTCTACGCCATCGGCACCGGTATCCTCGACCCTTGCCAGAATGTCTTTCCAGCTTTTCTCCTCGCAAGGAACCATGAGCGATACGATCATGGCGCGATCGGGCCAGTTACGCTTGACCCGTGTAATTTCATCCAGGTTGATCTGCAAGGGGCGATCGGTAATCAACTCGATATTATTAAAGCCGATCAGCGTGCGGTCGCTGGAATGCAGAACGCCATAACGCGGACCATTGACGTTGACGATATTGGGATCCTCTCCAAGCGTCTTCCAGACAACACCACCCCAACCCGCTTCAAAGGCGCGTACCACGTTGTATTCCTTGTCAGTCGGAGGTGCCGATGCTAACCAGAACGGGTTGGGCGATGTGATGCCAAGAAAGTCAGTTGATAGATCAGCCATGGTTGCCTGCCTCGCCTAAATAGGTGTGAATGGATTCAGCGGCCAGCTTGCCATCCTGTACTGCGGCCACCGTCAGGTCCTGCCCACCAGCAATGCAATCACCCCCGGCCCAGATCTTTTTATTGGATGTGCGTCGCTCAGCATCGACTTTTATTCGGCCGTTATCCAGATCCATTGCCTCATCAGCATTGGCGGTGACGAACTGTTGGCCGATAGCTATAAGGACTCTATCGCAAGCAATGAACAGCGTTTCGCCGGTGGGTTCATAGGCCTGTCCATTGTCATGCATATACGAGAACTCAATACCCGTCACCTTGCCATCATCGCCATGAATTTTCAGAGGCTGTAGTGAGGTGCGAATCATCACGCCGTTGACCTTCGCAAGATCCTGCTCGAAAACGCTCGCATTCATGTTATCGACGCCGCGTCTATAGGTCAGGGTAACCTCCTCTGCGCCCAGCATTCTGGTCTGCACAGCCGCATCGATAGCCGTCATACCGCCACCGACAACCACCGTACGCCTGCCGATGTCCAGTGCAGCAAGATCCGTTGCCTGCCGTAATTCACGAATGACGGCAACCGCATCAATAACCCCTTCAAGATCGTGACCTTCGATAGGCAGCTGGTTTACCGTACCCAGACCCAAACCCAGAAACACGGCATCAAATTCTTCTTTGAGCTGATCAAGCGTCACATCAACACCCAGTGCGTGGTTATGCTTCAAGGTAATACCACCGATGGACATAATGTACTGCACCTCTTGTTGCGCAAAATCATCGATGGTTTTGTAAGCGGCTATCCCATATTCGTTCAAGCCACCAGGCTTTGACATGGCATCGAAAATATCAACATCATGGCCGTACATTGCCAGCCTGTGAGCACAAGCAAGCCCTGCAGGTCCAGCACCGACAACTGCCACTCGTCGCCCGGTTAATGCCGCCCGGGTGTAGGGCTGTTTACCCGTCTGCATCAGAGAGTCGGTGGAGAATCGTTGCAACTCACCAATGCGGACAGGATTATCCTCGGCAGTATTGCGTACACAGGCCTGTTCACAGAGCGTCTCGGTTGGACAGACACGTGCGCACATGCCGCCCAGAATATTTTCGTTGAATATTGTCCGAGCCGATCCCCCGGGATTATCAGTACTGATCTGACGAATAAACAAGGGGATATCTATGCCTGTTGGACATGCCGTTACGCAGGGCGCGTCGTAGCAGAAATAACATCGGTCCGATTCAACCAGAGCCTCGTGCCGCGTCAATGGCGGGTGCAGGTCTTGTTGAAGTTGTTCGATAGTGTTGTAACTCACGCTGCAAACCTCTCAAATGCGCTATTCGACTGTTCCGATTAAACCAATATTTTTCCAAATGGTCAAATATTTACTTTTTGGCAAACGCACAGCGTCGCTCGCATCTTTCAAAGCTGGAAGGTATTTTCTATAAAGTAACCATTACGCTATACTCATTCACGACAACCGTGCCAATCTGGATTAACTGGAGAACCATGAGCCAATGGGAATAACCCGCCGTAAACTGCTGATAAGCCTTTCTGCAATGAGTGTTGCGTCGTTATCGACACGCGCATTCGCCGAAGGTGCCACCGTCAATGCCGTAGGTGTGAAATTTGACCCTCTGTTTGTGTACATTGACCAGGGAGCAGCCGTTAGCTGGACTAATATGGCTGGTCACAATGTCGAGCTGATAGAGGAGATGATGCCAGAGGGTGCAGAGTACTTTATAAGCACTCTGGGCGATGACATCACCCACACGTTTGATGTTCCAGGAGTTTATATCTACAAATGCACACCGCATTGGGGCGCTCGTATGGGCGGTGGCATAATTGTTGGCAAACCGGAAGATCCAAAGGGCATTCTGGATGGCTTCATGGCCACCATAGAAGAGAAACGCGGCAACTTGCTGCCGGCAAAGGGGCTTGTCAAGAAGTTCATCAAGGATCTGCCCGCATAATTGTGAGTAGCGGGTAAGGGCCATTCGATTTGATAGCGTGGAACTCTACACTATCAAATCGACGAACCAATCGACGAACCAATCGACGAACCAATCGACGAGCCATTAGAGTGCCTTAGACTCCAGCCACTGCTACAGAATGGGGTTGCGCACCAAGAATCGCATCCCCTACCAATTCTGCTGTCACCGGCGCCAGCGTCCAACCCAGATGCCCATGCCCCGTGTTATAGAAAACGCCTGATTGCTTACCTGCGCCTATTCGTGGCAGCATGCTGGGCATCATGGGCCTCAGACCAGCCCAGGCAACTACGTGTTCAGTATCGATTCCCGGAAAGTACGTCCGACACCAGGCAATCAGTGGATCAATGCGATCACTTCGAATATCCAGATTATAGCCATTGAATTCTGCGGTACCGGCAATACGCAATCGATCTGCGCCCAGGCGGCTGGTGACCACCTTGGCATCGTCATCCAGCAAACTGACCCAAGGTGCCATTGCCTGACTGGCTTCATCTTTCAGTGGCAGGGTTACCGAGTAGCCTTTAACAGGATAGATATTCACTCTATCCCCCAGTTGCGCTGCAAAAGCCCGGCTTTGTGTTCCGGCACAGATGACTACGGCTTCATGGGTACAACGCTCTCGCAACTCTCGTCCTGCCGCCACTGGGACCACAGGTGATGTTCGACCAGCGCTGGGCCTGAAATGCACATGGATACCCTGACTGTCATGCTCCAGTTCTTCCACTTGCGCATCGTAGACAAATTGGGCTCCCAGCTTTGCACAAGCATCTGCCAGGCCACGCGTAAACTTGTGGATGTCGCCAGTTGAGTCGCTACGTGTCAGATAAGCACCCATGAAACCATCGCTGAGTGTCGGCTCGATTTCCTGCATCTGCTCCGGGGTCAGCGCCTCTCTTGTAAGCCCGCCTTGCTCCAGCAATTCGTTGACCCGGGTTGCATGATCGTAGCCTTTCTGATTGGCGTAAACGTGCATTATGCCGCGGGTCTCAAGATCAAATTCAATATTCTCTTTTTCAGCCCAGGCATTTAAATGTTGCCGCGCAGCCAGGGCCAGACGCACGGTTTCAATCGTGTTCTGCTCGTATTTAGGAATATTCATGACAAACTCTGCCATCCAACTCAGCTTATGCCAATCTGGCCGAGGGTTTATCAATAGCGGCGCATCTTTTTTGAACATCCACTTAAGCCCTTTGAGCACAGTGGATTTCTGCGTCCAGACCTCAGCATTAGAGGCAGACAGCTGACCGCCATTGGCAAACGAGGTTTGCATGGCAGCATAGCGGTCCCTGTCATACACGGTGACTGCATAGCCCCTGTTTAATAGCGCGTAGGCAGTTGTAATGCCGGTGATACCGGCGCCGATGACAGCAATGGTTTTCACGATAGCGGGAACCCTTGAAAAGCAGGAGAATACACTAAACTATCGGCCAGATACTTACAGATACTGCAAAATGAATACAGTGATCTTCTGATGACTACAAGCGATGCCTGAAAGGGGAATGCACATGAAACTGAAGTAGATGCGACCGATTAACGCATGACCGGGCCCGGAGTCAAGGAGGCGTTGCAGTAGCGTTGCCTGAAAACAGCTCCACCAATTGACTGGTCATGACATCGGCCAGCTGGGACACATCATGGATGGTGGTGGCGCGCGAGTAGTATTGGCGTACATCATGGCCAATACCAATGGCCACTAACTCAACCTCATCCTGTCGCTCTATCTGAGCGATGGTATGACGTAGATGCTTCTCAAGAAATCGCCCTGTATTGGTCGACAGGGTGGAGTCATCGATAGGTGCGCCGTCCGATATCATCATAAGAATCTTACGCTGTTCAGCTCGTTGCAGCAGGCGACCATGCGCCCACATCAGTGCCTCACCATCGATGTTCTCTTTCAACAGTCCTTTGCGCATCATCAGGCCAAGATTTGCGCGGGATTGACGACGCGGTGTGTCTGCAGATTTGTAAATGATATGGCGCAGATCGTTAAGCCGACCAGGATTGGCAGGATAACCATTGGCCACCCACTTTTCCCGCGATTTACCGCCTTTCCATGCGCCAGTGGTAAACCCCAGAATTTCTACTCGCACACCACAGCGCTCCAGAGTAGCCGACAGAATATCGGCACAAACTGCAGCCACACGAATTGAGCGTCCATGCATGGACCCCGAGTTATCCAGCAACAAAGTCACCACCGTATCGCGAAACGGGGTTTCTGATTCCTGCTTGAATGTCAGTGGCATCGTAGGTTCGGTCAGAACCCGTACCAGCCGCGCGGTATCCAACTGCCCCTCCTCCAGATTGAACTCCCAGGAGCGTTGCTGCTGTGCCATCAGAACGCGTTGCAGGCGGTTGGCAAATCGACCTACTGAACGCTGCAAATCACCTATATGCGAATCCAGTGTCTGCCGCAATCTTTGTAACTCTTCCTGATCACATAGATCGGATGGTTTTATAACTTCATCAAAGTCGCGGGTGTATACATGATAGTCATTGATTTCCCGCTTGATCGCATCGCCTGCGATGGAACGCCATTCACTGCCCGCATTCTCCGAACTGTTCTCCGGCATATCCTCATCGGGTTCTACCGTATCGCTGGCATCATCCGCATTGCCCTCATCATCATCAACCGTGTCGGACTCACCACCGTCTTGCATGGACGTGCTGTCCGAATCCCCCATATCTGAATCATCCTCTTCCGAGGATTGATCCTCAGGAGGACGCTCATTGTTTTCCAGATCATCCTGTGCATCTCGTTGCTCACCGTCATCCATTTCCAAGGATCGCAGTAGTCGACCCAGGGCACTGGCGAAGCTTGCCTGATCATTAATGTCAAAACCAGCCTGGTCGAATTTGCCTTGAACATCACTCTCGAGCCACTGCCGCCAATCTGACAGGGCATCGGCTGCGGCAGGCGGCAAGGCTCTGTTGCCTAATTGCTCACGCAGATAAAGTGACAGGGCATGATCGATTCCCAGTCGCGGCTCAGATGCATCTTGCAGGTCAATGGCAGGTTTTCTGATAGTGTCCAGAAGCATTTGATAACGGCCATCAAGCGCTGCATCCAGATTGCGCCCGACACCTTCCAGCACGGTGCTGCCCAGTAGTTCGACACGCGTCTGCTCGGCCATGAGATACAGGCGCTGCGAAGTATCGGTTGCAGGCTGATATCGCTGATGCGTTCGCGGATCGTGGTACTGCCGATGCAAGGCAATGCCATCACTACGTCCACGTGTCTCGAGACGTTCTTTCAATGTGGCATCGTTGGGAATCTCTGGAAGAACCGTGCCGCTGACCTCTGAGGCCTTGCCATCAAACGTTATATCAATGGACTTGTCTTTGGCAATGGCGCGCGCGCATGCACCTGTCGATGACTTGAAGCCTTGACTCAGTGGCTCTGGTGTATCGCCCATACCTTTCGGCTGGACGTCACCGATGCGGTGCGGGTGCTTGTCAGCCGTCACTATCCGCCAGCTCCTCACCAAATACTCGCTGGTAGAGTTCTGCAATGAGTGCACGCTCTGCCGGATCGCATTTGTTTACGAATGCTAGCTCCAGCGACAAGCCGAGATCTTTGAAAAATGTCATATTCTGCGTCCACGTAATAACGGTACGCGGACTCATCACGGTGGCCAGATCGCCGTTTCGAAAGGCACTGCGCGTAAGCCCGGCAAGTGACACCATTTTTTCAACCAGTTTGCGCCCTTCATCATTTTGCAAATGTGGCGCTTTTGCCAACACGACCTCAGTCTCTTTCTCATGCGGCAGATAATTCAAGACCGTCGTGACCGACCAGCGATCCATTTGCGCCTGGTTAATCTGTTGCGTACCGTGATACAAACCGGTGGTGTCCCCCAATCCAACGGTATTGGCCGTGGCAAAAAAACGAAATGCAGGATGCGGTCTGATGACCCGGCTTTGATCAAGCAGAGTAAGCTGACCCGTGGATTCAAGCACACGCTGTATAACAAACATGACATCGGGACGTCCGGCATCGTACTCGTCGAATACCAGGGCAACATTACGCTGATAGGACCATGGCAGGATGCCGTCCTGAAATTCGGTCACCTGCTTGCCTTCCTTGAGCACAATGGCATCTTTACCAATGAGATCGATGCGACTGACATGACTGTCCAGATTAATACGCAAGCACGGCCAGTTCAGTCGAGCGGCGACCTGCTCAATGTGCGTTGACTTGCCTGTGCCGTGAAATCCTGAAATGAGCACGCGCCAGTCATTGGCAAAGCCTGAAAGGATTGCCAGGGTGGTGCGGTGATCGAACAGATAGCTTTCGTCCAGATCGGGCACACGCTGGGTACGCTGAGAATAGGCCGGTACGTGCAAATCGATATCAAGGCCGAATACATCTCTCACCGAAACGGTGGTATCAGGCAACAGAGCAGCATCCGCGTTATTGGGGGATATCGTGTCGAGCATGAGTCCGGTCTTCAAGCAGTTGGAGGCGTTATCGTACACGCCAGAACAGGTCGTTGGTAAGGCATTACAACTGGTACGTTCCTGGTCAAGGGCTTTAGGTTGGCTGTGCAGTGCATTGCACTGCAGCCTGGCCGCAGTGGACGTGCAAGCCAACCGGCTCGCACGCCGTAACTTCAACTATTTGGCAGCCTTACGTTCCTGAGCTTCCTTGATAACCACGTCAGCCACGTTTTTAGGACACTGGCTGTAGTGACTGAACTCCATCGAAAACTGCCCTCGACCAGACGTCATGGTTCGCAGGTCACCGATATAGCCAAACATCTCCGACAATGGCACATCAGCTTTGATACGAACGCCAGTAGCACCTGCTTCCTGTCCACCGATCATGCCTCGTCGACGATTCAAATCGCCGATTACATCACCTACATGGTCATCAGGTGTGAACACATCAACCTTCATCACAGGCTCGATGATTTGCGGACTTGCCTTGGGAATTGACTGACGGTAAGCACCTTTCGCCGCAATCTCGAAGGCCAGAGCCGAGGAGTCGACCGCGTGAAAAGCACCATCGGTCAGGACAACGCGAAAGTCGAGCAATGGATAACCCGCCAGTACCCCTTCTACCATCGATGTCTTGAAGCCTTTCTCTACAGCAGGCCAGAATTCACGAGGCACGTTACCACCGGTGACTTTTGACTCAAACACAAAGCCTGTTCCAGACTCACCAGGCTCGATGGTGTAGTCGATACGACCGTATTGGCCCGAACCACCCGATTGCTTCTTATGAGTATAGGTATCTTCGAGAGAGGCTGTGATGGTCTCGCGGTAAGCTACCTGTGGTTTGCCCACTTCAACTTCGACACCATGGGTACGCTTTAGAATATCGATCTTGATATCAAGGTGCAGCTCACCCATTCCCATGAGAATGGTTTCGCCACTCTCCTCGTCAGTCATGACGCGGAAGGATGGATCCTCAGCAACCATCTTGCCGATGGCCACACCCAGCTTCTCAGAGCCGGCCTTGTCTTTCGGAGACACGGCAATGGATATGACCGGGTCAGGAAATACCATAGGCTCGAGGGTAGCCGGATTTTTCGGATCAGCCAGCGTGTGTCCTGTTTGCACATTTTTCATACCCAGAACGGCAACGATGTCACCCGCTTGCGCTGAATCAAGCTCTTCTCTTGAGTCGGCATGCATCTCCACGATACGACCAATACGCTCGGTTTTGCCGGTAAATGTATTGAGCACCGTGTCGCCCTTGGCAATCTTGCCAGAGTAGATGCGGATAAAGGTCAGTGCACCGTAACGGTCGTCCATAATCTTGAACGCCAGCGCGCGCAATGGCTTGTTGGGATCAACAATTGCGCGCTCACCGGTCTCGTTACCTTCCAGATCAACTTCTGGTTGAGGTACGACTTCGGTCGGGCTAGGCAGATAGGAGACCACACCATCAAGCATGGGCTGAATGCCTTTATTCTTGAACGCCGAACCGCAGAAAGTAGGAAACCACTCCAGATCGATGGTGCCCTTGCGGATGCATTTCTGCAAGGTTGCGATATCCGGAATTTCACCTTCGAAGTATCGCTCCATGGCTGCATCATCCATCTCGAGGGCGGTCTCAACGAGCTCTTCACGCCACTTGGCGACATCTTCTTTCATGTCATCTGGAACATCTTCAATGCTGTAACTCTCCGGATTACCGCTCTCATCCCAGATCCAGGCCTTTTCAGTCAGTAGATCGACAACACCTTTAAAATCGTCTTCTGTGCCGATAGGCAAAACCATCACTAATGCACGTGCTGCCAGTACCTCTTTAACCTGCTTGACCACGCGGTAGAAATCAGCGCCCATTCGATCAAGTTTGTTGACGAAAATGACGCGCGCAACTTCCGAGTCGTTGGCATAGCGCCAGTTGGTTTCTGACTGAGGTTCAACCCCGCCAGACCCGCAAAATACGCCCACACCACCATCGAGTACCTTCAGTGAGCGATAGACTTCGATAGTGAAGTCAACGTGGCCCGGGGTGTCGATGATGTTAAATCGATGACCGTCCCATTCGCAGCTGGTAGCAGCCGACTGGATAGTGATACCACGCTCCTGCTCCTGCTCCATGAAGTCGGTAGTTGCCTCACCGTCATGAACTTCGCCTGACTTGTGGATCTTGCCAGTGAGCTTGAGAATACGCTCTGTGGTTGTGGTCTTGCCCGCATCAACGTGGGCAAATATGCCGATGTTGCGGTAGTGTGAAAGGTCATTCATGTTGGTGCTCACGCTCTGGGAATATGGGCCACACGGATGAAACGGCCGAACACTTGAGTGGCAGCAGAGACGACCGGGACCTGCAAAAATTCAAGAAAAAGAACAAATTACATCGAGTAAAACGCGAAAAGCACACCTCGAAGCCTACGTATTTTCCTAGTCTCGGCAATGCGCCTTCGACCAACCCGAAAACGGATGATCGTGGACTATGCATTGGAGAATGGGAGTGCTACGAGACCGCGAACCGTGTGCGTTACTCGGTAAACCCGCAATTCTACCCAATTTTGGGGCAGGTATGTCAGTTAGCAAGGCTATTCGGTCGCTAATGCGTGGAAAGTGGACACTAATCGGATATATGATTGCCCCATGAACACAGGTGATTCAGACTCTCAAGATCCGAATGAGGAAACCGATGCAGCCTCGTCAATCGGTGGCTGGATGATTGTCATGCTTTGGGTAATTGTTCTTGGCGTAGGCTTCTACGCTGCGCAAAGCTGGCTCGACAAACGGGATGAGAGGCGTCACGGTGTTGTGGTAAACAACGACGGAGCACTCGGCTTGTTGTTGACGTCCGATATTTTTGGCCAGTATACCGTCAAAGGCAATGCTAACGGACAGGAAGCGTTCTTCCTGATAGACACTGGCGCCTCTGGCATCAGTATTCCCGAAGCGGTAGCAAATAGACTGGGTTTACGTCGGGGGCGACCCTTCGAGGTCAACACGGCTAACGGTACCACCACGGTATACGCCACTAATCTGGACACCCTGAGTATCGGACCATTGAGCAAACGGGATGTCCGGGCGCACATCAATCCTTCCATGGATGGCGAGGTTTCACTACTGGGAATGAGTTTTCTGCGTCATTTCGAACTAGTGCACCGCGCTGACGAGTTGAAAATAAGTGCGCCCTAGAGCCTGTTCACTGGCGAGCTGGATTGCCTGACATCGAGCTCCAAAGTGAGCGCTCTTTCAAATATCGAGCATCACAGCATTGCATTCGCACAGCATTCGTATTGCATCGACTCCTCAGTAGGCTACCCTACAATCGGGACGACTAACTCGGCATCAGCGACGGAACGTTCTGCAAGTTACACGCTCATAAGGACCAATGTGGTGCTTGCCAATCAATCAGTTGGCACATCCGGCAACACTTATGTAACGAGATTGCAAGAATTGCGGACTTCCAAAAATGGCGTTCCAGCCTCGATGCACGGTAATATTAGACGTCAGTGTTATATCTGCAGTAAAACAGCCCAAGGGCCAGCACAGGAGTAGGCGTTAACACGTCATGCATATCACGATCATCATGGTAGTTTTCTACATCCTGTGCTGTGCCAGGATTGGATGCGCTCCGTGGCGTTATTGGCAGCTCAATGCTCACTATTTTTCACGTGAGCAAGGCGTGTTCTCCAAGCTGTCCATGGATGCCCTGATTCCTGAACGCTGGCGGCTACCTCAGACAATAGATACCGAATCGCTCCAACCTGCAAGCTTTCCAGTATTTCTGAAACCAGAATGGGGGCAGAACGCGCATGGTATCCACCGCGTGGACAGCCAGGAACAACTCGTTCAACTGCGTGCAGAATTATCAAAAATGCCGCAACGCTATCTGTTACAAGAGGCAGCACCGGGGCTACGCGAATTTGAGCTATTCAGCATTGACGCCGACCGGGACGACGACCGACACGACGTTTTTACAGTTACCGAAGCTGTCAACGACAGTGAAGACTTCCCGATTAACAGCAAGTACAACCGCAGTACTCGCTATGTTGATATCACCGAACAATTCTCGGCTCCGCAACAGGCACAGCTGGCAAATTATCTTTCACAAGTCGGTAAATTCGGCATTAGTCGCATGAGCGCTCGTGCTGATAGTCTGCAGGCACTGGTTGATGGACAATTCCACATTATCGAAATCAATCTGTTCCTGCCAATGCCTATTAACCTTCTGGACGGGAACTACACATGGGCCGAAAAATGGCGCTTTATTCGACCAGCCATGATGAGCCTTGCCCAGGCAACCAAACACATCAAACCGGTTGATAAGCCGCAACCCATATTTGCCAGAATGATGTTCTACGGCCGCGATTACAAAAATATCGTCAGACAGAAAAACGTCAGCGGTGAAGTTCGCGAGCACTACCCGCAGCCCTAACTGTCCATGTCTACACACAAGTGAAATCGTTGAAAGCGTTGGTGTACGGCTGGATTAGCCAGAAATACATGGCTGGCTGCAGCAATTACAATTCTTTGCAGGTCAGAAAAGCGAGTCGTACAAAACGCAAGGCTCGCCAGATGTTTGCCCGCCACAACATACCGCATGCCAAAGGCAAGCTTTTCTACAATCCCCTGACTGCTTATCGCTTCGCCAGAGAGCACGGCTTTCCCTTGTGTATAAAGCCAGACGTCAGCGGATTTTCACGCGGCAGCCACTTCCCGATCAATAACTATCGAGAGCTCTGGAAAGCCGCCCTATGGGTCAAAGTCTGGTGGCCCGCAAGCATTGTTGAACAGTATCTACTCGGCTCAAACTATCGAGTCCTGGCAACCAGCGATAATATAATTTCTGTCATTCGACGGTACCCGCCTTTTGTGGATGGTAATGGCCAGGATAGTATCGAAAAACTGATCGATGACGAAAACGCTACCAGAGCTGCGATGCAGTTGTATCCCACCATCTACCCGATCTCAAAAGGTCCAGCAACCATTAAGTACCTTGCCAAATCAGAACTCACCCTGGCGACAGTGCCTGAACAGGGTGAGCGCGTATCTACATTTAACCGCGTTGCCCTGGCACCGGGTGGTATTATAGAAACCATTGACCAATCAACCATTCCTGACGCTAATAAACAACTGTTTTTACAGGTCATCAATGCATTCGATGCCAAATTGTTCGGAATCGATGTCATCTTTGAACAGGGCATAGAGACAGACTATCGCGAGCAAGCTTGTATTTTTCTGGAGGTCAATTCAAGGCCTTACACGCGCATGCACAGCTTTCCCCGTTACGGCAAAACCGAAGATCTCGATGCGTTCTACGCTAAAATGGATGCTCTGAGCGTGGCAGATGCAGATACGTTCTGAAATCCTCCGGTGACTTTTCAGCAACGGCCTTGAACGGTAAACATAGCGCTCAGCACTTCTATCAATTTCTTGGTGCGCATTCTCTTTTAATAGGTCTCTTACCGTTTTTCCTACCCGTGTATCTATGGACACATGGGCTGAACCTTGCAGGCCTGAGCTTGCTGATAGGTATTTCAGGGATTGCCTTTGCCTTATCGCTAGGACTCTGGCAAAAGCTGTCCACACGATGGTCATTACGTCGTTTAGTGACATTAACCTTTGTCCTTGAAATCTGTCTCGTGTTTAGCGTGGGGATCTTCACAACGATTCCCGGCATGGCGTTATTTCCTGCAACAGACGCGCTCACTGTTGCCAGCACTGGCAGTCTCGTACTTGCCGCTGGCTGCATCGGTCTGTTCAATGGCTTGTACAACGCATTTTTCTGGACGACTCAGCGCACGCTGTTTATACAACAGTTAGGGCAAAACGATACCGGCAAGCAATACGGCAATTTTCAGATTTTCGTGACCCTGTTTCTTAAAGTCGGTATTGTCACGGGAGGGTTTCTACTGGAAAACGGGGGGTTCATCTGGTTGTTGGCACTAAGTGCCGGGTTAAGTGCTGCAGCCAACTCATGGCTGGCCCGATCTGAACATAGCAACAGCTCGCTTCACTCGCAAATCATCAATATCAATACGCAGAAAAGCCTTGGATACTCTGATGGGCGTGGGTCCCGACCGGCTTTTGCCATCGACGGCATATTTCTTTATCTGGAGAGCCATTTCTGGACACTGTCTTTATTTCTTGTGGTTAAACAGGACTTTACTCGATTGGGAATCGCTGTCGTATTATTGGCCCTGGGATTTGCCGTGATGTTCTTTATCATCAAGAACAGAATTGACCATCTGGCAATTGAGCGCCTGTACCGATACGCCGTATTTCTCTATGTTATGTCCTGGCTTCTTCGGTTCACCCTTTCCGATGAATTACAGGGCAGCGTTTTATTAATCACATTATTGTTTATCACCTTCTTTTCATCGTTCTTTCGACTAGCATTTAACAAACGCTTTTTTGACGTCGCCAGATACGAAGGTAATGTGCAATATCTGCTGGTGAAAAGTTACAGCTCACAATGGTATCTGGGAATCTTTTTTATAACGCTCGGCATGGTGTTGTTCCTGCAACCTGTGGCTACGGCATCTGCATTGCAGCTTATCTACCTTGCCGCCGCAGCTCTTTCGCTGACCTACTTGAGATACAAGGATGCGCCTGCCGGGAACGATTGAAACTGACTATAGGCCAGGTAGCACGTTGATGATGATTGAGTGGGACTGATCACGGCGTTTTGTCCAGATGCTGACGTGGTATCCTAATTTCGAATTCCATCGGGGTTCATATGACTACATCGCTAAGCACACCTGCACCGCAAGCTATATCCAGTTTCACCGATCCCGCCAAGGCTGTCGATGAGCTACTCAGGCTTTACAATATCAGCACAGATTTTCTGCGTGCTGCCTTCAAAGACTATCTTGCTGGAGACTTGCCTGCGGATAAGCATCGTGCTTATTATCCTGAAATTCGCTTCAAGACCAGCACATTTGCCCGAGCCGATTCACGTCTCTCCTATGGTCACGTCGACCAGCCTGGCACCTACACCACAACGATCACCCAGCCTGCCCTGTTTCACGGCTATCTGGTTCATCAGTTAAACCTGCTGATCAAGAACCACGATGAGCCGGTGGAGATCGCGATGTCCGAGGTGCCTATCCCGCTGCATTTTGCACTGGAGTCGGGCTCGACTCTGGCAGTGAAAAGGCCGCAGAAAATCAGCACGGCGCTTCGCGATGCTTTCGATGTGCCAGACATCGCGCACGTCAATGATTACATCGTTAATGGCACCCAGGAGCTGGAGCCGGGCCTGCCTATGCCGCTGGCCCCCTTCCCTGCACAACGGATAGATTATTCGCTGCATCGTCTGTTTCATTATTCGGCCACTGCGCCAGAGCATTTTCAGAACTATGTGTTGTTTACCAACTACCAGTTCTACATCGAAGATTTCTGTCGTCTTGCGCGGGACCTCATGAGCAAAGGAGATTCGCGTTACACCGCATTCGTTGAACCGGGCAACCTCATCACTCTAAACGGCGAATCCAAACCCAGCTCAGGTACCGCTCCCGTACGCCAATCACAGATGCCTGCTTATCATTTGAAAACCGGAAAAAATCGTGGCATTACTATGGTCAATATCGGTGTAGGCCCATCCAACGCAAAAACCATTACCGATCATATTGCCGTGCTACGCCCTCATGCATGGCTGATGTTGGGCCACTGTGCAGGTTTACGTAATACGCAGGAGCTGGGGGACTATGTATTGGCCCACGCTTACGTCCGGGAGGACAAAGTGCTGGATGCCGATCTTCCAGTGTGGGTGCCCATCCCTGCACTTGCCGAAGTGCAGCAAGCTCTTGAGAGTGCTGTAGCGGAAGTTACCGGGTTGGAAGGCTACGAGTTGAAACGTATTATGCGCACCGGCACCGTCGCCTCCATTGATAACCGAAACTGGGAATTACAGGATCAGAAGGAGCCTGTGCGCAGACTGTCGCAATCACGAGCCGTCGCTCTGGATATGGAATCAGCCACAATCGCAGCGAACGGTTTTCGTTTGCGAGTACCTTATGGCACGCTGCTTTGTGTATCCGACAAACCACTACAGGGAGAGTTGAAGCTGCCAGGCATGGCCTCGGATTTTTACCAGAAGCAGGTTGCCCAACACCTTGAGATAGGCATGCTCGCTATGCAAAAAATGAGCGAGATGAAAGCTGAGCGGCTGCATTCCAGAAAGCTACGAAGCTTCTTCGAAACCGCTTTTCAGTAAACGACGATCAACTCGATGGTTATTTCACGAGCCCTTAGCCAAAAGCCGCTTGGTCAACGCCAGATAGACGACATCGACAAATGAAGCCCCCAGTCGAACGCTTCGCTCGGGCGACCATCCTGAGGATGGCCGTGGCGCGTTGGCAGTGTCCTTGAAGGGCATCTCCAGTGTCATTGCCAGGCAGTTGAATTGCTCGGCAAGCTGATTACTGCAAATTGTCATATTTGCCTTACCCGGCTGATTTATCGGATATCCATGGTGATCCTGAAAATCAGGATTGATCGATGTCCATGTATGTTTGAAATTAAGCAGTTCGCGGTTTCTGTCGTCGGTCCAGCTGTTGACACCTTCTGTGCCTGCGATAAAGTTATAAGGCAAAGCCTCATCACCGTGAACATCCAACGCAAGGGTAATTCCTGTTTGTTGCATGCGCTCAAGCACATGAAACACCTCTGGACTGCGTTCTTCGCTGGGCTCTGCCCATTCACGATTCAGATTAACGCCAAGGGCATTGGTACGAAGATGACCCAGGAATGAGCCATCAGGGTTCATGTTTGGCACAATGTGGATATCGGCCAACTGTCGCAAGGCATAGCTGGTAGCATCATCGGGGTCGAGCAACCGGCCCAGCAATCCTTCGACAAACCATTCAGCCATGGATTCACCCGGATGCTGGCGCGCAATAATCCATAACTGCGCTCTTGCACTTGCACCACTCTTCGATACCTCATTTGCTGCCAGGTCAGATTCAGTCAGCGGCGACACATTCAGGTAATCTATGCCTCTGCCCTGATGGGTTAAACCAAGAACCCCGTGATGAACTCCCGGTGCAAGCGCTGCCGCGCTAATCAGGTCCGCGTGTTGCTCCAATGAATAAGGGGCGAAATAGGCAAACCACATGTTATCGATATCAGCCTCGGTACTCCAGCACAGTCGGGTGCCGTCAAATTCGCTAGGCACTCGCATCCAGGTCTGCCGATCAACGCTACAGACTACATGGTAATGTTCCCATCCTTCGGGATACGTAGTTGCACCTGCATTTTCTAAGACAAAGGTATTTTTTTGACCGGAGAGTCCTGACGCATGGAAATGAAACCATTGGAGAAAATTCGATTCGGCATCCGTGCGGATTCTTAATCGAATATTCTCGTGCTGACTACTATCAACAACTTCAATATTGCCACTATCGAACTGACTACTAATAACAGGTTGCACGGCTTGTCTTCTGTGTTTGTTTGTAGCGGACATAAAAAAAGCTGACAGACCCTGGGATCTGTCAGCTTCAAGTATTAACAAAAAGAATTCATACTCCTCTGTTATTGCTTTGTGCCCTCAAGGCCGGAGACAGAATACAACCAAATTTCTGTCTCCCGCTTGGGGAGCCAACGCTCATCACTTACTAGCGGAGTGTGCCGTCGATCGTGTAGATCTGAGCACCACCTGCACCAGTCGCTACGACTGAAACAGCCTTGCCGTCTACCAGTAGAGCCGCTTCAGTACCAGTAACTGTGTAAGATTTTTGCGCGTTTGTAGTTACCGACCCGGCTGCAAGCAGAGCAGCTGGAGTAAAGGCACCTGATGTAGCAATATGGTCCTGAATGTCCAGATCACCTGTCCCATCATCATCATCTATAGCTTCGTCAGTTGGCGCAAATACAGTCCACGCATTGGTGTCATACGACTGAACACCAATAGAGGAGCTAAGGTTAATGAAACCAGCATAGTTACCTGCAGCTTCCAGGTCCGCTTGAACGCCCGTTGACTCGCCGCCTACCGGTGGATTTGTTGGGCCCACGCCTGGATCAACTACAGGAGCTGCAGGTGGTATCAGAATGGTACCGATTGAATGAACAATACCACTCGCCGCTACCGAATCATCTTCATCATCGCCACGCAGGACCAGATCTACAGCGTCGATTGCTACGTCATTAACGCTTACACCTGATGGTGCAGTATCGCTAAGACCAAACTCGAGTGATTGCGTAACCGCAGCATCTCCGGAACCGTCAACAAGTATTGTGTCAAGAGTTGCAGGCATATCTTCATTAGCCTCACCCAGAGCAGTACTCAAGACCGTAGAGGTCTGTGTTCCAGCGACAACGTGATAAGTAAGTATACGGGCAAGATCATCACCTGTAGGCGCATCGTCACCCAGAGCCGCGAACGCATCATTGTCCGGAGCAAAGACTGTAAATTCGCCAGCGTCGAGGGTATCTGCCAGTCCAGCAGCAGTAACAGCAGCAGCCAGGGAGGTGTGATCAGGAGAATTAGCGATGGTATCAAACGCTGTTCCACCTACACCAGGAGTAGCGGTACCAGGTGTAGGCATGGGATTCTCACCTGAACCAGGGTTCTCTTCTTCCTCCATTTCTCCACCTGGGTTAGGCGTCGGAGTGATAGGTGTCTCATCGTCATCGTCGTCAGAACACGCTGCAAGTGAGATACTAGCTGCGATGATAGTCATCGCGAAATACTTCTTAATCATGAGTGATCCTCTATAGATATATGAAAAATTGTCAAACTAACCAGTTTGGTGAAACAAAAAACGTATTTACAAACCGAAGACACTACCACCTCGATGCAGCATGAAATCTGAATCTGCCGGTAGAGTATAGGTCCCTCTCGCCCAAGCGCAATGCTAAAGCACCAGCTTAAACTACAGTACGAACTAAATCGCGATTCCATCAGACATTGTCAACTAGTCACGCAGACCAGGCAACTGACACGTACTGCTCTATCCCCACCGTGCAAACGCTCCGTAAAGTGAGACCGGAATAATAACGGTCGCCCATTATTTTTCAAGCCACCTTTGAACAACTAATTTACAAAATCACTGGAAAAAGTCAAAAAGGTAACACAAGTTACTGAATAGACGAATATTTTAGTCTGGTGTGTGCACTATTGCAATCGCGCAAGCCTGAAGTCGGTAAGATTACTAATTGACACTGCACTATTTTGCAAGTCCAGTGTGGGCATTTCGGGTGTGCGATTGACTGATGCCTGAAAAAGCCCAACATCTGAAACAATACATGTTGCTCGTAGCGATAACACATGCATAGTGTATCAATGTAGGCTGACTCCTCGCTGAACAAGGAAAAAAAGCAGGCCATCCATGGCCCAAAGTGGCTCCTTGCCTGAATACCACTTGGAGGAGGAATAACGAAAGTCACCACACTTTCGAGTCTCTATTGTACAAACGTTTTAATGCGCTACATGTGACGCCGCAACCATGAACTCTCGCCTATACATCAGCAATCAGCTTGAACTCGCAGAACTGGCGGTCCAGCGCCTCACCCATGCAGCGCAGCTAAGTCACCGAGCCGTGCTATTCGTCATCAAGCCGCCGAAAAACTGGCTTGAGTCGGCTGCGCAACGCCTCAATTGTGAATACATTGCCGTCGGATCTACGTCAGACCGTTCAGATCGTATCAGTGCCTTGCTGGGGTCAGAGAGATCAATGCTCGTTATACAGCTTGGACCTAAACCGGATCTGGGTCTGTTTGCGGCGGCCGCTGGTACGGTGAAAGCTGGCGGGCTGCTAATTGTTGGCAGTTGCAAATCGCCTTACTTTCACCCACACTCCGTGTCCGCTGAAAACAGCTTGTCGATAACCGAGAGGATGTTTAGCCAGTCTTCTCGACGATTCGAGCGTCTGGCTGATGAAGTTGCGCAATTAAACAAACAGACGATGGCCTGTGTAGAGCTAGTCACTCACACAAAACATTCGACACTCAGTACAGATAACAATTTGCTCAGCGAAGTTGCGAGCTACATCAGTGACACTGAAAAAAGGCAGGCTGACCCGCAGGCATCCCGGGAGCAGGACTCCTTGCTAACTCAAGCGTGCAACCATCTGGAATCAGAGCTGAGCAGCTGTGTCGTTATCAAGGGTCGACGCGGCTGTGGTAAATCTACTTTACTTGCACGCATCGCTTCATATCTTGAAAGCCAGGGCATTGATTTCAGGACAACAGCGTTGCATGAATCGGCGTTAAGTACCTACCGTCAGCACTTGGGAACTCTAACAACTTATATCAGACCGGAGTCGGCACTGACAGTTAATACCGAAGTACTTCTGGTCGATGAAGCTGCAAGTCTGCCGTTAAGAACGTTACACAGTTTCCTGAGCCATTTTCGTCACGTCGTGTTTTGCTCCACCATCGAAGGTTATGAGGCATCTGGCCGAGCATTCGATGTTCGACTGTTGTCTTCGTGGCCACAGAAATCTATGGCGCTATTGCAACTTGAGCCAAGGCAGATGTGGCGTTGGGGCCCGAATGATCCGCTGTCAAACTTGATTGATCAGTTGCTGTTGACCAGCAGACTGGAGCCTACGGAGCGTCCGATAGACTATACCAATCGACAAGTCGTTGAAAGCAAACCCGAAAAACTCAGTCGCTACGAACTGGCATGTAACGAGACACTACTAGGCAGTGTGCACGCATTACTGCACGCTACACATTATCAGAGCACGACGAAAGATCTGGAGCACATACTGGACTCTCCAACTATCGAGATCTGGGTGCAGCGGATTGACAACTCGGTAGTGGCTGTCCTGGTGCTTGATCGAGAAGGCAATATTGACTTGAGTCTTCATGAAGATATTCTGGCTAAAGCCAGGCGACTACCCAATCAATTGTTGCCACAACTGCTTTCCCAAACCGCTAACGATTCCGGCGCATTAACCAAAAACTATATTCGCATTCTTCGTCTTGCGGTTGTCTCCCCATTGCGACGCCAAGGCATCGCCTCCAGGCTACTTAGAGCAGTTACCGCCGCCTGCACCGATGATTCGATAAAGGGCAAACATTCACTAACTGTCGATGCATTGGGCGCAAGCTTTGCCACAGATGAGTCATCTATCGGATTTTGGCGCAATCATGGTTACATTGAGTTTCACCGAGGGTTCAAACCCAACCCCAGGAGCGGAAAACTGGCTTGCGCTGTGATGTTTAGCTTTGATGAGAAGACGAGCAGCGTGCTTGCGAAGGCCGTAGACATACACAGAGAAAATGAGTTAGCTAGACTTCATCCAAAAGCGGTCTTCACTATGGCTGACTCTATTTCGAGTCGAGACATCAGTCTGCTTCACAGATTCTGTTCTGGTCAACGTAGTATGAATGACACCTACGCACCTCTACTCCGGCTTTCCTTGGTTCAGATGATTACCCTTGAAAAAGTTGCAGACCTATCGCAGAAACAACATGAGTCGCGACTGCGAGAAGTCGTCAAAAGCCTATTGACTAACGGCTTGGGCACGCACTGAAGACAAACGTCTGCTCACCTGAGGGCTGCTAAACGCTTTCAAAGCACCGGTTCTGTCGTCAACACACAAATTGTCCCCATTATGATGAAGGTATTGAGCTGATACCGTGCCAATTCGAATACCCCATTTGTGAACATGGGTGATGTTGTGAAGGCTTCCATCAGGCTGCAGGATCATCAGGTCCTTCATATCAAGATTCCACGATTTATCGCGACTGATCTTGACACTCATGGCATATGTCATCGATAACTGGTTACCGTTCACTACACCTTTGGCACCATTGAGTAAAGAATCTGACTCCGCCTTGAAAACCCCGTCATCAGTTACGGTGATAACCCATCGCCTCACCTCCACTACCCCATCGCTATAAAACAGCTCTTCATCGAGTACGAATCTACCGCTGTCGAAGTGTCCAAAAAAGTCTCCACAAAAATGACGTCTTGGCTTTCCAAATCGATCGGAAAACCAGCCAGATGCTCTGGTATGCCCACTGAAAAAATCGCAAAAATCAAATCGCGGGCAGATATTTCCCTGCAAAGTTGTTCCGGCATTATTGCGGTCGCTGGCAATTTCTTTGAGTATCGCAGACAATTTTTAAAACCTCCGTATTAGATGAATGTCACTCTGGGTTCGACAAATAATCAGACTGTGCATTCCGGTTATTACTGTGCCTCGCCTGCAAGCAAAGATCCGTATTAACAGCATGCTGTTTAACCGACGAACAACGCTCTGGATCAGGATGCAGGGTCGGCCGAAACACACAGTTTATTATTTAACGAGCCCAACATAGAACGAGCCTGGAGATGGCGGTGGTATCTGCCATTTTCAGCGTTTCTTGGGGCGAGTTACGCAGGCGGTTTATCGCCAGATCATGGGCCTTACGTCTACCCGAACGAATTAGCGGTAATTACAGGGCCAGCTGCTCGTTTTTCGTGGCTGACTGCTCGAGAGGTTTATAGCAGAGCGGTCAGACAGCCGAGGTTCAACGCTTGACCAGAAGCAATTGACCAACGTCGGTGCGTTCAAACTGGAAACCTGTTTCGCAGTAGCTCAGGTAGTACCTCCACATGCGCATGAACCTCTCATCGAAACCTTGAGCGTGTACATCGCGCGCTACCATATCGAAACGCTCTCTCCATAGACGGAGTGTTGTTGCATAGCTACGACCAAACCAGTCAGTTTTGACAATTTCAAATCCTGCCTGACTAATCAGCTCGGTTAAATGACTCTTACTAGGAAGCATGCCGCCCGGAAAGATGTATCGTTGAATAAAATCCGGACTTGCCTTGTACGCCTCAAATCGATCTTCGGCTATGGTAATGACCTGCAACACAGCCGTCCCCTGCTTTTCAAGCAGCGAGCTTAACTTGGCAAAGTACGTCGTCCAATATTGTTCGCCTACAGCTTCAAACATCTCGATGGACACAATATGATCGTAGGTGCCGCTTACATGCCGATAATCCTGATGTCGAAAATCTGTTGAACCCGTCGAGCCGTCCCCTGCAACTACATTGTTGAACTGCGCGGCGTAGCGCAGCTGTTCGTGGCTTAATGAAATACCTTCCACTTGACACTGGGCCTGGGTAGCAAGCTTACGCGCCATCGCCCCCCAACCACAACCGATCTCCAGAATCCGGGCACCTTGCTGCGGGTTAAGATACTGCACGACTTGATCAAGCTTGACATGCTGAGCCTGCTCAAGGGTTTCATTGTCACGAAAGATCGCGGAGGAGTAGCTCATGCTCGGATCGAGCCAAAGATCATAAAACTTGTTACCCAGGTCGTAATGGAACTCGATATTACGCTTGCTGCCGTTCAGCGAATTGTGATTTCTTCCATGCCGAATAGAGTTAATCAAGCGGGCAAACCAACTGGCCGATGTCACTGCAGCAACCTGCTCCTCGTTATTCATAATGAGTGTGAACAGGCTGTGAAGATTGTCGGTAGCCCAATCACCTCGCAAGTAGCTTTCTGCGAAACCGTTCTCTCCCATGACCATCATCTGCCTGATCGGCTTGAAGTTACGCAGGACTACGTGCGCATTTTCCACAGGGTTTTCCGACCTGACACCATGAGTTGAGGTGTGCCCATCCGGCCATGTGAAGCTCAGCTGACCGTGCTGTATCCCATCTAGCAGATAATCAAAGCGCCGGCCTACAAGACTGCCAAATGCATGCTGTAGCTTGTACCGCATAGGTAGGGCTGGACGAATAGAGTGGTCGTTTATTTCTGCCATCGAAGTAGGTTGTTGCTTGAGTAAATACGTCAGGTTGATCGTTTGGGTCGGTGCTTGAAAAACGGTATTCCTTTAATCCAGAGCTTTAACGCCTCCCAATGAATGCCGATAACTACTTTGGCACCTAAAAAAGGAATTCGTAGAAAAACCTTCAGTAACTGTGACGAGCTCAACACGTGCCGCTGTGCCGCATAACTCGCCGTAATCACAAGCCCTTGTTCGTCCGAAGCGCGAATGACGATCACTTGTCGTTGTGCGGGCTGGTTGAGTCTAAATTCATATTGCATATTCATATGGGCAAAAGGCGAGACAAATAGTGACTTGTCAGCGCGCTGGTGAATCCAGTTTTGATCTGTTTTCTCATCTTCAACCACGGGCAGCACATACGCGTGGCGCTCGCCGAAAGTATTGTGAACCTCATGGACTACAGCGTAGCAATTATTGTTTTCATCAAGACAATAAAAAAGGCTCAATGGATTAAATGCATGACCCAGCACCCGTGGATAAAAGCTGACGAGAATACGGGCGGGCGTGAGCTCAATTCCAGCCTGTCGCAGATTGCGCTTTATATAGGCTTCGAGAGTCTCGTTTAATGACTCGCCGAAATCGCTGTCGTAAAAACTGATTAAATTGAACCGATTATGCGAGAACAACCAGAACCGCTGCGTTAGCGTGCCTACTTCTGAGAGATCCATTAATAAGGAAAACACGGTATATCTGAGCACATGCACCTTTGGTCGCAGACGCTTGTGGTAAACCTGCCCCACGTAGAGACTACTACGCAGACTCATGCAATGGCCTCATTGGACGTACGATATTCACTGAGTTTTGTGGAGGGCACCACAATACGTGAGGATGGGTTTTCAAGCTCCCAGGGCCTGGCAATTCCACCTAATTGTTCAGCAACGGCAAGACCTGCCTGCACAGCATCTTCGTGGAATCCAGATCCAAAATAACTGCCACAAAACCAGGTTCTCTGCTGGCCCTGCAGCTGCCAGAGTTTCTGCTGCGCACGAAAAGTTTGTGGCGTAAATACCGGATGCTGGTAAGCCTGTGAACGATGCGTCTGTTGCTCACTGGGCAGTTTTGAGGGGTTCAAAGACACGATATAGTTTGTTGAGCCTGATAAATTCTGCAGCCGGTTCATCCAGTAACTTACCGATACCTGAGATGCACTATCGCCGTCTTTTTCAACGTAATTCCAGCTGCACCAGGCCCTCCGGCGCTTGGGCAAATAGCTTTCGTCAGTGTGCAGAATAGCAAGATTAGTGTCGTACCCGAATACCGATAACAGCGCATGCTCTCGCTCTGTGGGCTCCTCCAGACAGGCAAGTGCCTGATCTGCATGAGTCGCGATAACTACGTGGTCAGCATCAATGCACCGCCCTTTTGAATCAAATACACTTACGCTGTCAACACCTCGCCGTATACGAGCGACCCTGAAGTCAGTGATTACAGAATCAGGCATCAGGGACTTTTCTACCGCCTTGACGTACTGCTCGCTACCACCCGATACCGTACGCCACTGAGGTCGGTTGGTAATTTGCAACAGGCCATGGTTGCTGCAAAAACGAATAAATGCCGCAGCGGGATAATCCAGCATGTTGGCTTTTGACGTTGACCAGATAGCCGCGCCAAAGGGCAGTAAATGATCCTGTATAAATGCATCTTTATAGTTATATTGACGTAGAAAGTCTCCAAGTGTCTGCTCGGATTCCTGAGGAATTTGAGCAGATGCCCGCCGGTAAAATCTCAGTAAATCGATTAGCATGCGCCAGAATCGCAGCCGTAAAAGCAGTGAAGGTTGCGCCAGTAAACCCAAAGCTGGCCCGCCAGCGTATTCAAATCCGCCGTTGTCTCTGGACACTGCAAACGACATGTCACTCGCTTCAGTGTCCACACCCATCGAAGCGAACCAGCGCGTCATATTCGGGTAACTAGGCTCGTTGTATACGATAAAACCCGTGTCAATCTTGCGCACTTCATGAATTACAGATTCCTGGAGCTGCGCCGGCTCGTCTTGCACTGCTACTGTGGCTGTGTGCGCATGACCACCAAGCCTTGAGTCCTTCTCCAGAAGAGTGACTTTATAGCGTTTGGCAAGTAGCCAGGCGGCAGAGAGACCTGCAGCGCCGCTGCCGACTATAGCAACATGCGTGTTTGTGTCGTGTACCATAGGGAGGAGTCTACGCTATGCATGCTACTCAGTGGCAACGCTTGTACAATTGCAGGGCTGGACAGATCCGGTGAGAATTCGAATGCGTAATCCTTAATTAACAATGATCACTCCAGTGGCAACACCCAGTAAAAAAAAGCGCAGCAGCGCCTCTACGGACAAGAAGACCGAGGCGTCGCTCGCCTTGCGCAAACGCATGGGCGATAATCTTGTCGCGATCGGGGAAAAACGTGACGAGGCAGCTTTTTCTGACGTGTATACCTATTACGCCGGACGCGTCAAATCATTCCTGATGGGTAAAGGCATGAATGATGAAATTGCCGAGGAGCTCACACAGGAGATTATGCTCACAGTGTGGCGCAGGGCGGAAAGTTACGACCCGAAAAAAGCTGCTGCAAGCACTTGGCTGTTCACCATTGCTCGAAATCGGCGCATAGATTATTTACGCGGTAATTCCAGAATTGAAGTAGAGCTGGACGACGAGATGCTGGATGTCGAAACGACGGAAATCGATCCCCAGGCGAAATTTGTCAGCGACTCGCAGGCTGCTCAACAGCTTGAGCGTGCGTTGGAGAAACTACCTCAGGAGCAGCGTCAGGTCATGCATTTGTCATATTTCAGAGGCCAGTCACATGGCGCTATCGCTAAATGGCTCGACCTTCCGATAGGAACAGTGAAATCACGAATCCGTTTAGCCATGCAGGCCGTAAGGTTTAGTCTACAGAATGAGGATAGCAACCTCTATGACGACAACACATATAAGAGTTAGGCCTCAATGAGCGTTTCACACCACTTGACAGACGAGACCATCCAGGATTACGCAGCGGGAAGCCTTAGTTCACCCATGGAGACATTGGTTGCCTGTCATCTGACAGTGTGTCAACAATGCCGGCAGAGGGTCACTATTGCTGATGGTATAGGTGGTGCATTGTTTGACGAGTCAGAACCTGCGTCGATGACGTTGTCATCAAACGAGCTTCTTGCTCGAGCGGCCGCGTCACCGCAGCACTCTGCACCTGTTTTCGTAGGCGAGGCGCAACCAGTGTCAGGTGTTCCCCGGCCGCTAGCGAGATTATTACCTACGACGCTTGCAGAGCTCGATTGGCGGCGCATAGGTCCAGGAGTAAAGCAACATAACCTGAGTGACCAGCATCGAAAACATGGGGCCTTTCAGCTCCTCCACCTCGAGCCGGGTGTTGTACTTAGCGCACATTCCCACAACGACAGGGAGTTGACGTATTTGGTGCAGGGATCATACATTGACGAGATTGGTAAGTTTAAAGTAGGCGACATTGCTGACCTGGATGGGCATCAGGAAACTCATCAGCCTGTGGTAGATTCCAAAGAACCCTGTATAGCGTTGATCGCAACGCACTCACCGGTGAATTATTCGAGCATGATTGGTAAAATAATGCAGCCGTTCGTTGGTATCTAGCAATAGATGCTGGGTCGGTTTTGGTTACTAAGCAAACCTTATTCCTATCGTTCGTGTTGCTGCAGATCAGATGTATTGGTAGGTTTAATTCGCTTACTGGCTAAAAGCCTGCTCGAGAATAATCCGATTGTGCCGGAGGCATGTCCTAGACAGTGGATATACTGTGACAGCGGATATTCTGGACATGCTGTCGCCAACCAAATTTCCTCGTAACAACACCGAATAGACTCTACAGTTTTCCAGCCCAATAGACGAGAAAATCTTACACTTCCTCGGGTTAGCCTTCGGTCTCGATCGTTATTACAGAACTAAATGCTATTAGGATGTCGACGTCATATCTCAAAATTTCAAAATATGACGTTGACTGATCAATGGGGTAGTATCTTGTCAAATTGTTACACCCAATGCAGGAGTTAAACAGCGTTGAGATAAGTGCCGTCCAGTACGGATTGCCACCACTCATTGTTTGTCAGATACCAATCCAGAGTCAACGCTATACCCTGCTCAAAACTTACCTCAGGCTTATATCCGAGTTCATCTCGAATTTTAGTGGTATCAATTGCGTACCGGTAGTCATGCCCCGCCCTGTCAGTGACATAGCTGATAAGTGACACACAAGCAGCGCCTTCGGCGGCTGGGCATTGCGGATATAGTTTTCTCAATTCTCCGTTTTCTGCGAAACGTTTATCCATAAGCTTGCAGATAAGCGTGACAATATCGATATTGGTCCACTCATTAACACCACCGACGTTGTAAGTCTCGCCGAGTCTGCCAGCGCTCAACACCTTATCAATACCTCGCGCGTGATCATCAACATATAGCCAATCGCGTATGTTTTTTCCATCACCGTATATCGGCAATTCCTTGCCATGCAGCAGATTGATGATGACCAACGGGATGAGTTTTTCAGGGAAGTGATAAGGTCCATAGTTATTGGAACAATTTGTGGTAGTTACTGCAAGCCCGTAAGTATGGTGGTAGGCACGAACCAGAAAATCCGAAGATGCCTTGCTGGCAGAATACGGCGAGTTGGGTGCGTATGCGGTACTCTCGTTAAACGCCGGATCGTCTGGTTCGAGCGAGCCATAAACCTCGTCTGTAGACACATGATGAAAACGATGAGAATCAGGCTTCATCCCCTCCACCTGCCACACTTGCCGAGCTGCCTTCAAGAGGCTATGGGTGCCTAGAATATTGGCATTGATGAACGCATCCGGCCCTTCTATGGATCGATCGACGTGGCTTTCCGCTGCAAAGTGCACGATGGTGTCAATGTCGTTCTCACGCAATAGCTTCTGCATGTATTCAGTATCGTTAATATCCGACTTGATGAATACACAGCGCGCAGATAAAACATCACTGATGTTCGACCGATTGCCCGCATAGGTCAACGCATCCACGATAACAATAGAGTCGTCAGGGTATGATTTCGCCCAATAACGCACAAAGTTGGACCCTATGAAGCCAGCAGCACCGGTTACCAGTAATCGTTTCATGTCAATTCCTTAAGCATCATTCGTAAGTCAACACGCCATTGTGCCGATCTCATGTCAAGTACCTGCCAACTGTTCTGTAGCTCCAGAACACTATAAGTTGGTCGACTGGCAGGCGTGGGGTATTGCTCTGTGGTTAGAGGGTTAACGATAACGGGCTTATCCAGAAGACCCAGAATTGTGGCCTCTTCTGCGATGGCCACAGCAAAATCGTACCAGCTTGCAACGCCAGCACCTGTCCAGTGGAGGATGCCGCTTGCATCCACCTGCAGTGAGCGCCAGACAGCCTGCGCAAGCGGATACGCCCAAGTGGGTGAGCCCACCTGATCTGCGATTACACCAACCTCGCCGCGCTCACGCATAAGGCGCAGCATGGTTTTTACAAAATTATTTCCGTAGGCTGAATACACCCAGGCGGTGCGAATAATGGTTGCTTTTTCAGGCAGGGTTTTCATCAATACTTGCTCACCCGCCAACTTGCTTTTACCGTACACACTCACTGGATCTGTGGGTGAGTTGGTCGCAAACGGTGAGCCATTACTTTTGCCAAAAATAAAGTCAGTCGATATATGCACTAACCTGGCATTACAGTGCCTGGCTGCAAGCGCTAGAGACTCTACTGCAAGTTCATTAAGCGCATGCGCGTTGCCAGGCTCGGATTCAGCCTTATCAACTGCAGTATAGGCGGCAGCATTAACGATGGCATCGGGACTTAGATCACGCACTGTTCTGCTGATGGCTTCGCCGTCATATAAATCAAGTCGCGGAGAGACGCCCACGATGTCTATATCTTTCGGGTGAGCTCTCAAAAGTTCCGAATGCAGCTGACCACTATCCGAACCTGTTATAAAGACACGCATCAGGGGTAGAAATCACACTGATCGAGTAGCGTTGCGGCAGCGTCCTTAGCAGCTAGCACGGGTTCAGTGCCACTGATGATCGGCCACTCAACACCCACGGCAGAATCGTTCCATAGAAGACTGCGCTCATGCTCCGGTGCATAGTAATCCGTGCACTTATATTGAAAATCTGCACTGGCCGAAACAACATAGAAGCCGTGCGCGTAGCCCGGTGGTACCCACAACTGTCGCCGATTGGTTTCAGAGAGCGTAACGCCAACCCACTGTCCAAATTGTGCAGATGACTTGCGCATATCCACGGCCACATCGAAAACCTCGCCCTGGGTAACTCGAACCAGTTTACCCTGTGGATTCTTGATCTGGTAGTGCAGCCCACGCAGAACGCCCTGTTGGGAGCGACTGTGGTTATCCTGCACAAACTGCGCAGGTAGATTGTTTTCTGCGAACAATTGCTGATTCCATGATTCCAGAAAAAAACCCCGCTCATCACCAAACACCTTGGGTTCGAGGATTTTTACACCGTCAAGCGACGTGTCGATGATTTGCATAAAAACTCGTCAGAAAGGGAGGGATTTTACACACTGCATGGTGATGCGTGTGGCAAGGCCAGAATGTCAGCCGCGAATATCCCTCATGCGCAGATAACAATCTTTGAAAATAGCAATAGATGAGCCAGCGCTAGCGCATATTCTGTCCGTCGGGATCATAGGCTGCCCTCAGGCTGGCCGAGGCATCATAGAGAGTACCGCCCACGTCAATCTGCCACGTTTGCGCCGCTAACCAGTCTGCCGTAACGGGTTCTTCGCTCTTCACATAACCAAGCCCAACCGAGGCGCCCAAGGTGTGCCCGAAATTTCCGGACGTCAGGTAACCGATACAACTTCCGGATTGCATGATGGGCTCATGGTGGTAAAATATGGGCTCGGGATCTTTCAACACAAATTGTACCAGTCGCTTGTGCATATGCGAGGCCGATTCCTTTTGTCTGGCTATGGCGTCATAGCCAATAAATGGCACCCCTTTGTTCATGGCGCACACAAAACCAACACCTGCTTCCAGCGGTGTGTCCTCATCTGCAACGTCGTGCCCGAAGTGCAAAAACTTCTTCTCTATTCTGCAGCTATCCAAAGCATGCAGGCCAGCCAGTTTTAGTCCGTGTCCAGAACCTGCCGCCAGGAGACGATCAAACGTTGCGATGGCCATCTCTGCCGGAACCAATAGCTCCCACCCGAGTTCTCCTACAAAAGAGACCCGGGTAATACGAACAGGGGCGTAGCCCAACTCGCCATCGACACTACGACCAAACGGAAACGCCTCACTGGACAAATCCAGTCCAAGCAGCGCCTCCAGCATGGCTCGACTATTGGGACCCATGACGCCAAACACCGCGTGTTGGGAAGTAACATCCGTGACGGCACAGAATTCGTCAGCACTGATGTGCGAGCGAAGCCAGTGCAAGTCTTTATGAGTGGTCGCAGCGCCACTGATCACCATGTATTCGTTCTCGGACAGGCGTGTGACAGTGAGGTCAGCTTCTACACAGCCGCGCTCGTTCAGCCAATGTGTGTAGACGATCCGGTTGGCCGTGGTATCAATATTGGCCGTACAGATACGCTGCAAAACAGCGGTTGCGTCGCGCCCCTGTACCAGATATTTTGAGAAACTGGACTGATCGAACAAGGCAACCGTTTCTCTGGCAGCGGTATGTTCTGCTGCTGAATGTTCAAACCAGTTTTGTCGGCCAAAGCTGTACTCATACACCGGCTCTATCCCTTCAGGGGCGTACCAGTTAGCTCTCTCCCAACCGGCAAGCTGACCAAAACAGGCTCGATACTCTATGTGTCGCTGATGAACAGGTGACAATCGAATATTTCGGCAGGTAGCAAACTGACGGAAAGGATAATGGTGCTCATACAACAGGCCCAGAGATTCTTCTGCGCGCTCTGCCGTAAACATCCTGGTTCCCATGAACGGGTACATGCGGCGAATATCATTGCCCCATAGATCCAGCGGAGAGTGGCCGTTGTGCATCCATTCGGCGCAAACCTTGCCAAGACCACCGGAGCTTTGGATACCCACAGAGTTAAGCCCGGCAGCAACAAAATATCCCCTGACCTCAGGTGCTTCACCCACATGAAACTGATCATCTGGCGTGAAGGATTCCGGACCACAGAAAAAACTGCGCCAGCCTACATCCCCCAGCATGGGTACACGTACCATGGCATCTTCGAGTACGGGCATTAACTGAGATTCCATATGCCCTGGCAGCTCATCAAAGCAGAAATCAGCAGGAATTCCCTGTTGACCCCATGCTATGGCCCGCTTCTCGAAAGCACCGACCAGCAGAGCTCCCGCATCTTCTTTTATATATACACATTTGTCGTGGTCGCGCAGAACCGGCAAGTCCGGGGTCACGGCCTCATGTTTTTCTGTTACCGCGTAGTAGTGTTCGCAGGCATGCAATGGAATGTTTACACCGCTTTTCCGACCTAACTCTCTGGCCCACATGCCGCCGCAATTGACGATAAAATCTGTAGCGATAGTGCCTTTGTCGGTAACGACGCCTGTGACCCGTCCGCCTTCAATCAAGACCTCATCTACCAATACACCCTCCAGACATTGAGCGCCACGCTGTCTCGCACCCTTTATAAATGCATTGGTAATTTCTATTGGATTACCTTTGCCGTCATGTTCAACATAGGTACCACCGATGATATCGATATCGTCAATCAACGGGAACAGGTTCTTGACCTCCTCGCGGGTCACGGTATCCACGCGCGTAACGCCGAGTGCATTGTTCATGGCAGCAACCCTGCGTAGCTCCTCCCATCGATCAATGCTATGGGCGATGCTTAGGCTACCCACTTGCCTGAAGCCTGTGGACTGTCCCGTCTCCTCTTCCAGTTCATATAATAGACGCATGGAATATTCGGTCAGCCGGGCGTGACTTTCGTTTGCGCGCACTGTACCGATGAGTCCGGCTGCATGCCAGGTGGTGCCGCAAGCAAATTGCTTGCGTTCAAGCAGAACGACATCCTGCCAGCCAAGTTTTGCAAGATGGTAGGCGACACTGGCACCCGTGACACCGCCACCAATGACAACAGCGCTCGCCTTTGACGGAAAGGAATCTGACACAGATTTATAACCTCAGGAAATGGGAACTTTGAAGACCAGGCTCCTGGACAGTAGCTACCCCGCCAAGTGTTTAAATTTTACTCTTGTAGCAGATCCGACTTCCGCACGCGAGCGACGTTCGCCTGCACCAGAATATTGCGTGTACGCCTTCGGGCCCGTCCCAAAATAATTTGAGCATCTCAGGCGCCGATGCATCTCGCCCCGCTGCGTTGTTCGGCGGTTAAATAGCCCGCTATTCGCCCGTATTCGTCCTTGCTGGACGAGCACCTGAGCACCTGAGATGCTCAATTTATTATGGGACGAACCCTTATATGTGAACCTCAGAGCTAAACAGACTTTGGCACTATATACTGATCTACAACCAACGGCCAGATGAGCTTGAAAGCCTCAGTAAATTGCTCACCATACAAAGCAATCCATTGCGTTAAAGCGTCAGGCATGAGCCAACGTCCATTATCAATTTCTGTCGCTTGCAGGACAAGAGGCTGATCTGATATAGCGCCGTAAACAGTGGTAAATTCGAGGCCAGTAGCAGGCTTGGGATAAAGTCTGCCAAGTTGTTGTAGGGCGACGGCGTCGATAGTAATTCCAAGCTCTTCGTTCAGTTCCCGGATCGCGCATTCAAGATAGGATTCACCGCTGTCGACATGGCCCGCTGCGCTTGTGTCCCAAAGCCCTGCTCCCGAATCTTTGGCCAAACTCCGAAGCTGAACGAATACCTCACCCTGTGTATTGAACAAGACGATATGCGATGAGCGATGAATCAGGCCTTTGGCGTGTACACGGGCTCTGGTATCCCGACCTATGACATTATCCTGTGCATCGACGATATCAAGCCATTCTTCGCCCAAAACCAGATGGCCTGCACTAATTGGATTGCACCTGACATCGAACCTTGCGTACGTGCGACTGCAGCGTTTTATTGACAGCAAGTTGATCCCGATAGTATCGTTGATTGCGACTCATGGTGGTGAGATCGCGATTGAATCGCCGGGCCATATCCGTCAGGCTTGCAATCTCAAGCTCCATGGCCAGGTACGTTATGGTCTGGCGAATCTGGCTTGCACTTCGAGCGCGACTTGGCGTGCATAACTCGGCTTCCTTGACGCCTTCTTCCCGACAGACTCGTTTTACCAGTTGATTGAGTGTCATCACTTTTGGCAGCGTCTTGACTGGTTTGAGTGCTTTTTTTATGAATTTCTCACTACCCAGTATCCGACCACCTTCACGCCCCTTCATCAGATCAACGCGCTCACCTTCGTTACGAGCGGCATCAACGAACTGCACAAAATTCTTTACTGCTATCTTTTCATTCTTTCCAAATGATCCGAGAACAGTTTCCGTTGTCAACCAGTCAGGCTTTGACTTGGCATCTATGTAACCTGCATAGCTTGTCCATTTGGTGTTAGCAGCTGATTTGGCTTGCCCGTTTCTCACTGGATTGTTATGTATGTAGCGGACAAGCTCGTTCAGATACTGACCCGCGTCTATAAGTATGGCCTTATAGCGTCCATGGAACACTGGACCGCTAGTGCTATGGGTTGCGTTGAAATATCGGGTGTAGCGAAATGTCAGGTTCTGCATCACTTTAGACAGTGGCGCTTCCTTGACTTGTACAGCTATTTGCACATGATTCCTCGACCAGCAATAGCCATGTATCAGGTGACCGAAACGGCCCACACCGTCAGCAAGTAATGACTCCCAATGGCGCCGATCAGCCACCGATTTAAAAACGGCTTGGCCGTCGAGCCCGTTCAGAATCACATGGTAGACGGCACCTGAAAAGTGAATCCTTGGTTTTCTAGCCATGATGTAAAGTTCTGAACGCTAACGTTGAGGGGCGCATGATAGACATTACAATGGATATGTCAGCCATTCCTGACGCAAGTGTAAATCATTATGGACAGTTTTTTCTCGACCCTGTCAAAACTTTCGCACATTTACATCCAATTTCTATCGCCTATGAATTACGTTCGAGTATCAGGCATAGATCATTCGGCTCGTTCAAGGCTTCAATCGGTTTTGGATAAGATGTGTCAAGGAGACGCTTGGCCTACACTCTTACGCTGAACGCGTTTATCCAAATGCTGATGAATCATTTTTTTTGCGAGTCAATTGCTACACCAACCCCTATTACACCAATCTTTGGGAGGATAAGACGTTGAGCGCCTGGTTAGAACGCAGATCCGAATCGACTGGCCATGCTGGACGCGGCTTTAACAGCACACGTAATGACAGCGAGTACCAACGTGATCGCGCACGCATCATCCACAGCGCATCATTTCGTAGTCTGCAGTCCAAAACTCAAGTATTGGGGCTGGGTGAAAGTGACTTTTACCGTACCAGACTCACCCACTCTCTGGAGGTTGCGCAAGTGGGTTCAGGCATTTGCGAGTGGCTGCGTGACCAGGAAGAGCTGGCAGTGCATGGCGAACTGATACCTTCTTTCAGTCTTATAGAGGCTATCTGCCTGGCGCATGACATCGGTCATTCGCCCTTTGGACATGGCGGTGAGATTGCGATGAACACCATGATGCGCGATCATGGTGGATTCGAGGCTAATGGTCAGACCCTCAGAATTCTTGCGCGATTAGGAGAGTATTCATCAGATAGCGGGCTGGATCTGACACGCCGCACTATGTTAGGCACGATTAAATACCCTGCATGCTATTCCGATGTGTGTCGTTATCTGACCAGCACCTCCGACAACCCTCTGAACATTGATCACTGGGCGCCACCCAAATGCATATACGATTATGAGCGTGACGTTCTGAATTGGCTGCTTGAACCGTTTGATGAGCAAGATAAAACACTGTTTCTATCGCTTGACACTGCACGCAATGGACACGCACGTACTGTCTACAAAGCATTCGACACAAGCGTCATGGAACTGGCGGATGATATCGCCTACGGTGTTCACGATCTGGAAGATGCTCTGGCTTTAGGCCTGGTAATGCACGATGAATGGCAGAAGCAGGTGGTGGCGACACTCAGCGAACTTGATGATAATCCGATAAGCGCAAAAATTGAAGAATTTACGCAGTTGCTCTTCAGTCGCGATGCAAAAGATCGCAAGCATGCTATCAGTCGCCTCGTGGGTTATCTGATTAGAAGTATCACCATCAAACACCAGGAAAAATTTACCCATCCATTACTTGACCTACAGGCGAGAATGGAACCCATAGCCTACCAAATCCTGCTATTGATCAAGGATTTCGTCATGAAACATGTGATATTTCGTCCTGAGCTGCAGATGCTGCAATACAAGGGGCAGCGAGTGGTTATTACGTTGTTCGAAATTTTTGAGGCCAATCCTGAACGGTTGCTGCCCGTGCCAGTTTTTCAACGATACGAATCGCAGGGTCATAGAGCCATTGCAGACTATCTGTCCAGCATGACGGATGTATCAGCAGGCAAGCTCTATCACAAACTGCTTAGCCCCACATCGGGTTCTATTTTTGACAGACCGTGAAACTGTCAAGGTGTGGAAAAGCCTGTGGCCGCTACAATTTTTACAGACTTACCCTCAAAGCATGCTAAAAAATTGAACTTTGCGGTTAGTGTCCGGGTCATATCATTGATCACCGTTTCTTTCAAAAATCAGCCATTACAGCCACCACTATGAATAAAAGAGAATTTCTGAAATCCGGCATGGCATTGGGCGCAACGTCAATCGCCCTGCCCTATGCATCGTTAGCCAACGCTCAATCCGGCCAGGGTTACGAGATAATCGATCCACCTCTGAATACTCGTGTCTCTGACAAGGTAGAAGTTATCGAGTATTTCTGGTTCGGTTGCCCTCACTGTTTTGCATTTGAACCCGCTATCAACGCCTGGAAAAAAGACAAACCTGATTACGTCGAGTTCGTACGTGAAGCACCGCCATTGAACCCTTCATGGGAGGCACATTCGCGCTCTTTTTACGCGGCAGAACTTATGGGGGTTGGCGACAAGTTTCTCGAACCCATGTTCAACGCAATCCACGTTGGAAAGCGAACACTGCGCTCACCGAAGCAAATAGCGAAATTCGCTGGCGAGCTGGGGATAGATGAAGAGAAATTCAGCAAGACGATGGATTCGTTTGCTACAAACACCAAAATTAATCAGTCTATGCAAATGGCCCAAGGCGCAGGGCTGACGGGCGTACCCTCGATTGTTATCAACGGCAAGTACAGAACGGGCTCATCTCAAGCTGGTAGCCACGAAGGCATTATTCGTGTGATCAACGAACTTTCGGCTAGCGAACATGAATTGATGACGTCGGGGTGATGCAGGACGGCACCAGATCAGGACTACTTTTTTGCCACAGCCAGTTTTCGGCAAAAGAGTAGTTCAACGCTATCGTACTGCGATATCCCGCTTGTTCGGGATATCGCTATAGCAAGACTTGCTCAACACCGCCCACACTAGCGCTGTCGACGAACTCAGCAGCCCAGTTTTCACCGAACATTCCCTTGGCAAGTTCGACCACGATGTAATCAGTGTCCAGACCCGTCTCATCACGATAACGACTCAAACCCTGAACGCAAGCCGGGCATGAAGTCATCAACTTTACGTTGTGGTCAGTTTCGCCTGCAGGCACATCCAGTTGGTCCAGATTCTTCGATAGCTCATCGGCTTTACGCTTACGCACTTGCGAGGCGATGTCCGGACGAGCAACGGCAAAGGTTCCTGCCTCACCGCAACACCTGTCAGATTGTGTGACAGCTTTACCAAGCAAGGCCTCTGTCACCTTAAGTGGCTGGTAGGTTTTCATGGGGCTGTGACACGGATCGTGATACACATAGTGTTCGCCACCTACACCATCCAGTGAATAGCCTTTTTCCATGAGGTATTCATGAATATCCAACAATCTGCAACCCGGGAAGATCTGCTCGAACTCATATTTCATGAGCTGATCCATACATGTGCCGCAGGAAACAATAACGGTCTTGATGTCCATATAGTTGAGCGTGTTGGCCACGCGGTGGAATAGCACCCGATTTTCCGTGGTGATCTGCTTACCCTTGTCTACATCACCGGTGGATGTCTGTGGATAACCGCAGCAAAGGTAGCCTGGCGGCAAGACGGTTTTACTTCCACTGTCGTACAGCATAGCTAATGTTGCCAACCCAACCTGGCTGAAAAGTCGCTCCGAACCACAACCCGGAAAATAGAAAACCGCGTCACTATCGTCATTCGCCTTATCCGGGTTTCGCACTATCGGCACATAGTCCCTATTTTCAATACCCAATAACGCTCGGGTTGTCTTGGCCGGTAACATGGCTTTGTTGGGCAACTTGCGATTAACAAAATGTACCACCTGCTCTATCGGCTTGCCGGGCCCCGTGGTAGCTGGAGGTTGCTGCCTGGCCGCCGATACCGAAGGTATTTTATCAAGCAGATTGCTGGCCGTTCGTTGTGCCTGAAAACCCCATTCGATCATGCCCTTGCGCATGATTTTGATGGTCGTTGGGTCTTTGACGTTCAAGAACGCCATGGACGCTTTCGTGCCTAGACTGAAATTTTTCTGGCCACGATCTTTCAGGATTTTACGCATGGTGATAGTGACATCGCCAAAATCGATATCAACCGGACAGGGCGCAAGACATTTGTGACAGACCGTACAGTGATCGGCAATGTCATTCATCTCATCGAAATGACGAATGGACAGTCCACGACGTGTTTGTTCCTCGTAAAGGAACGCCTCGATGATAAGTCCGCTTCCCAGTATTTTGTTACGCGGCGAGTACAACAAATTCGCTCCGGGTGAGTGAGTGGCACAGACAGGCTTACACTTACCACAGCGCAAGCAGTCTTTAATACTGTCGTTCAAAGCGCCAAGCTCACTCTGCTCGAGAATAAGCGCTTCCTGCTGGACCAGCCTAAGCGATGGGGTATAGGCATTGGCGAGACTGGAACCGGGCATCAGTTTGCCCTTGTTGAAATGCTGGTTGGGATCGACCACATTTTTATAATCGGCAAATGCGCTGACGCTGGCATCATCCATATACTGCATTTTTGTAAGCCCGATACCATGCTCTCCGGAGATAACACCATTAAGCAATTGCGCTAGCTCCATAACACGATCGACAATCGATTCTGCTTGTCGCATCATCGTGTAGTCGTTGGAATTAACCGGAATATTTGTATGAATGTTACCGTCACCAGCGTGCATGTGCAGAGCGGCAAACAGACGCTGCGGGCGAAATTGTGTGTGAATGTCATCGATACTGCTGCAAAGGCGCTGATAGCGTTTACCCGAAAACCGCTCCTTGAGTGGCTTCTCCACAGAGTGTCTATATGAAAATTGCTCCTCACGACGAAGCAATCCAAGCACACGGTCGTCTTCCTCAGCAGGCTCGCTACCTTGTTTGAGTGCTTGCAAAAAACGCTCATCAGCAAGTCGTAATTTATCGTAAAGCTCGCTCCAGTAGTTCTGCACCTCAAGCAATTGTTGCGTTGCAGCCGACAGCACCTTATCGACGATAGCTTTGCTCTCCTCGCTTGAATCATGGGGCTGGGCAAGCAATGCATGCGCCTCGTCCGACTCCAGAAGAGTTATCACTTGCTGCAGCATCACCAGCTTATTACTCAGGGAGTGCTCGATATTGATTCGCTCTATGCCCTCGCTGTAGTCTGCAAGGCGCTGAAGCGGTATGACCACGTCTTCGTTAATCTTGAAAGCGTTAGTATGCGCGGCGATGGCAGCCGTGCGTGAGCGAGCTGCCCAGAATTGCTTGCGAGCCTCACTACTGACCGCTATAAATCCCTCGGCACCTCGCTGGTTTACCAATTGCACGACACCCGAGGCAACCTTGCCAAGCAGATCATTGTCATCACTGACAATATCAGCAAGCAGCAACATTTTTGGCAACACACCACGCGCAGCTTTGGCACTGTACTTGACCGCCTTGATATATCTGTCATCAAGATGTTCAAGACCCGCTAGCTGGACACCCGAAGTTTCATCGATGCAGTCCTTGACGTGCGTAATAGCCAAAACGGCATCTCGCAAATCCTTACCATAGAATTCCATACAGACGGTTCGCACATGTTCAGGCATTTTATGAAGGATCATCACAGCCGATGTAATCAGACCATCGCATCCTTCTTTCTGCACACCCGGCAAGCCACCCAGAAATTTATCGGTGACATCCTTACCCAATCCTTGTAGACGCAAGCTTGCACCAGGGACTTCGATAAGTCTTGATTTACCCAGCAACTCTCCCGTGCTGGCATCAGTGCGCGTTACCCGGAATCTGACTGTATCCTGCAGGTGAATTTTACCAAGATTGTGGTCCAGGCGTTCTGTGTCCAGCCAATGACCATCAGGATCGACCATCCGCCAGGACAACAGATTATCCAGTGTTGTTCCCCACAAAACGGCCTTTTTACCGCCAGCGTTCATGGCGATATTGCCACCGATAGTGGACGCATCCTGTGATGTAGGATCTACAGCGAAGGCCAGACCCTTGGCAGAGGCGGCTTCTGCAACACGACGAGTTACCACGCCTGCGCCTACTTTTATCGTGTTGGAGGTTCTACCTCTAGCACAATCTTCCAGCTTTCCAGAGACGGGCATTAACAGAGTCTGAACAGGTTCCAGCTTGTCCAGCTTCTCTAGATTGATGACGGCCGTATTTGCATGCAATGGAATCGCCCCACCGGTATAGCCGGTGCCTCCGCCACGCGCGATCATGGTTAATCCCAAATCGATACAGCATTTAATCAGAGCTGGCAGCTCCTCTTCAACATCAGGGGTTAATACCACGAATGGCAACTCCACCCGCCAGTCAGTTGCGTCTGTGACATGTGATACCCGTGAGAGTCCATCAAAACGTACATTGTCGCTGTGGGTAACCCCGCGCATCGCCTGCATTGTCTTGCGGCGCAACGTCTGCATGTCTTGCAGCCTACTCTGAAATGCCTCTACCGCCTCATTGGCCATGGCAATCAGATTGTTAACGCGAGGTTCGTCACTGCCGCGTTGCACAATTTGATCAACGCGATGCTTCAGTGCTCCCACTAAAGCGTCTCGGCGTCGGCGATTATCAAGCAAGTCTTCCTGGATAAATGGGTTTCTGTCGATGACCCAGATATCGCCCAATACTTCGAACAGCATTCGCGCCGACTGTCCGGTACGACGCTCACCTCGAAGTGACTGGATGAGTTGCCAGCCCGCATCACCAAGATATCGCTGGGCAATTTCTCGATCAGAAAAAGAGGTGTAGTTGTAGGGGATTTCCCTCAGCTGCCGTGGCAACGGCTTGGGTTCTGGTATCAGGGGTGCGTTCATGATTTACGATACGCTGGATTTACTAATACGTATGGAAACTCTGACGATAATACTCATTACGACAGGGAATAACTCGGTTTGCACGCCTAAAGCTAACCTCAAAGTCCTTATTGCAGATGAAAAAAAAGCCCCGATTTAATGGGGCTTTTCCAAATGCCGAAACGCGTTTTATATTAGCGCTTGGAGTATTGAGTAGCCTTACGAGCTTTACGTAATCCCACTTTCTTCCGCTCCACTTCTCTTGCATCACGTGTCAGGAAGCCGGCACCACGTAGCTGCGGGCGAAGTGTTTCGTCATAAGAGAGTAACGCTCGCGAAATGCCCAATCGAATTGCGCCCGCCTGACCACTGCCACCGCCGCCTTTCACAGTGATGTTGAAGTCGAAGTTTGACAAGGTTTCGGTGCGCTCAAGCGGTTGCCGGATAATCATGTGAGCAGTCTTGCGACCAAAATACTCGTCAAGCGACTTGTCATTTACCGTGATTTTCCCGCTGCCAGAAGCCATGAAGACTCGCGCAGTAGAGGACTTTCTACGGCCAGTGCCGTAATACTGTTGTGCTGCCATGATCTATTTGAGTTCCAGTATTTGCGGCTGCTGCGCTTCGTGCGTATGTTTAGCTTCAGCGAAAACCCGCAACTTCCGGTACATATCGCGACCCAGAGAATTCTTCGGCAGCATACCCTTGACGGCAAGCTCGATAATTCTTTCAGGATGCGTCTGTTGCAGTTTTTCGAAATTGGTTGTTTTCAAGTTGCCGATGTATCCGGTGTGATGGCGGTACAACTTGTTCTTTGCCTTATTGCCTGTTACTACCACCTTTGATGCGTTGATAACGACCATGTAGTCGCCAGTATCAACGTGCGGTGTATAGATGGCCTTATGCTTGCCACGCAAGCGTCTGGCGCATTCGGTTGCTACGTTGCCCAAAGTTTTACCTTCGGCATCAATAACGAACCACTCACGTTTAACCTCTGCAGGTTTTGCGCTGACGGTAGTCTTATTCAATTGGGAAATCTCGGTAAGGCGTTATCTAGCTTAGCCAGCCATTGTAATGCAGGATTTGCTGAAGCTCAACCATGAAACTGGATATTTAACGCCAGATGCACCGTTCGGCTGACATTTATGCACCGCGGCGCAAGAAATACAGCGCAGCCAGAATCGGCCTGCGCTGTAAAACCATCCTAAAATGGATGGTAAGGAGAAAACTACACTTGCACCAGGACAAATTGCAAATTGCCTGCCAGTTTTTCTCCTTTCTTAATTAAATATTTTAAATGGTCAAAATTTGATCAATTAAAGAGATTATCACGAAATCTGCGACGGTAATTCGACATCTGTTGATGAAACACTGCTCAACTAAGTAGCGGAAATTACTTAAATCTTGTAGTCTGCTGTGCGAGGTATCACAAAACTTACAAATTGGTTATATTGATCAGGCCCGTGGAATTGAGGATTTTGACATTGCGTAGTTCTGATCGGAGGAAGTGTCAAATCAGCAGTTATTCAGGCTCAAGAATTTCCCAGGTGTAAACGATTTCAGCCGTTTTTTCTAGCATCTTGGTTGCGGAGCAGTATTTTTTCGCAGACAAGTTTACCGCCCGTTCAACGTGCTTCTCGCTTAGCGATTTGCCCCAGACTTTGAAGTGAGCCTTAATGTGTGTAAAAACATGTGGGATGTCCTCAGAGCGCACTGCATCAAGCGATACCTCTACATCGACAACCTTTTGGCGAGACTTTTGCAGCATCAGAACAACATCGAATGCAGTGCATCCTCCCAAGCCAATGAGAAGCATTTCCATAGGCCTGACACCCAGGTTTCTACCACCGTGTTCAGGTGAACCGTCGAGTACCAAAGAATGGCCACTACCCGATTCACCCACGAAGCTCATATGATCAAGCCACTTTACGCGAGCGTGCATTTTCATTTACCTTTTTACCAGTCCTGCCCAATGCGTGACGGGGCAGGCTGCATTGAAGAAAACAGAACCTCCGCCGATCAATGTTCAACGTTAGACAAAAACAGCCTGGAAGGTCACTTATGACCCACCCGGTTCTTGCGAAAACTTTGAGTACGGAGAGAGAATAGAATGCTGGCGCCACGTATAGCACCGCCGCCTGTTGAATGGTTGGACATGTTCCTGAGGAGCAGCCACCGCAGACAGTACCCGGCCAAAACTACCATAATTCACCACGGTGATGTTTCGGAGACGTTGTTCTATATCGTCGATGGTTCTGTCAGTGTGGTTACAGAGGGACCCGAGGGTAGAGAAATTGTCTTGGCTTATCTACACACCGGAGATTTTTTTGGTGAAATGGGCTTGTTCGAACCGGAGGCCAAACGCAGTGCCTGGGTTGTCGCTCGGACAAAGTGCGAAGTTGCTGAAATGAATTACGATCAGTTTCGCCGTTTATCTGCTGATCAGCCCGATCTGCTGTATGCACTGACTACGCAGATGGCAGCTCGCTTGCGCAAGACCAGTAGCAAAGTTGGCGACATGGTATTTCTTGACGTAAAGCAACGCGTTGCAGTAACACTGCTTGACCTGGCACATATGCCGGACGCCATCACACACCCCGACGGCATGCAGATTCGTATCACTCGTCAGGAAATTGCACGCATCGTAGGATGTTCGCGCGAGATGGTAGGTCGGGTTCTGAAAGAGCTTGAGCATCCACCCACTGGCGAGCCATTGATTCATGCTCGCGGCAAAACGATGGTCATTTACGGCACACGTTAGAAAGCTCTACATTTCCCAGGCTTAACCGGCGAGCACGCGCAGGTGTTTCGCAAGGTACGGGAAGGTTTGCATCAGGCTTGTTTTTGTAAGCCGGAGATTTGCAAGTATCTCCGGCTTTTTTATGTCCGCTTTTTTATGCCCGTGTCAGCAGAATATTCTGTTGCCCACTATATTTCTGCTGCTCACTATAAACAGTGAAAATTAGCTAAACAAGTTGCTTAACGCTGCGCCAGGATCTTCAGCACGCATGAATGCCTCGCCTACAAGAAACGCATGGATTCCAGAAGCGCGCAACCGCATCACATGAGCAGTTTCCAGAATGCCGCTTTCGGTCACAACGGTGGTGCCTTCAGCGATATCAGGTAGCAGGCTCAGAGTTGTTTCAAGCGATACATTGAACGTGCGTAAATCTCGATTGTTAATACCAAGCAGCATGGGATCTACCGTTTGCGCACGCGCCAGCTCGAAGCTGTCGTGGACCTCTACCAGTACGTCCATACCCAATTCGATTGCTTGATCGTAAAGCGCCTTCAGCTCGGCCTCTGACAATACCCCGGCAATAAGAAGAATGCAGTCCGCATTCATCGCCCGGGCTTCCATTACCTGATACGGATCAACGATAAAATCCTTGCGAATCACAGGTAAGGCACAGGCGCTGCGTGCCTCTTTCAACGCCCATTCACCACCTTGAAAAAAATCCACATCTGTCAACACCGAAAGACAGGCGGCACCAGCCGTTTCGTAACTGACAGCAATGTCGGCGGGCACAAACGGATCGCGAAGCACCCCTCTACTGGGGGACGCCCTCTTTATTTCAGCGATGACTGCTGGCTCCCCTGCCATCTGCTTAGCCGCTATGGAACGAGCAAACCCGCGGCAACCATCTGCTGCTGCGATGCGCTCCTGTAGCTGCGCAACCGATGTGTGGCGTTTAGCCTCAGTGATTTCCTCATGCTTTCGTTCAATGATTTTTTTCAGAATATCGGGAACATCTGTATTCATGACCATCTACTTTTATTACTCACTGTATACACTCGGGTATAAGATTGATGGGGGAAATATCTATGCAAGGAAGGTTTGCGAAAATTCAACCAGACGCTGTAATTTTTTCTTAGCCTCACCATTGGCGATCACTGCACGAGCCATGTCTATCCCGCTGCCTATATCAGTGGCCAAGTCACTTACACAAATTGCAGCACCTGCGTTCAATAAAACAATATCCAGTGCAGGCCCCGCCTGATTATCAAGCACTGAATGAATCATGGCCAGACTTTGTGCTGCATCGTCCACCACGATGTCGCTCAACGGCGCTTGCGTCAGAGCAAATTGACCGGGCTCAATCATGTACTCAGTAACTTGCCCGTTTTTCAATTCGGCAACCTGTGTAGGACCACTGATACTGATTTCGTCCATACCATCTTGTCCATGTACAACCATCACATGCTCACTACCCAGCTTCTGCAGAACATCAGCAATAGGCTTGACCCATTGTGCATCGTAAACACCTAACAACTGACTTTGCGCACCTGCCGGGTTGGTCAACGGGCCCAGTAAATTGAAAATTGTACGAATGGCCATCTCACGCCGTGGCCCGATAGCATGCTTCATGGCACTATGGTGACGCTGCGCGAACATGAATCCAATGCCCAGCTTTTCCACGCATTGAGACACTTGCTCAGGCCCAAGGTCAATGTTGACACCAGCCTGTTCAAGCAGATCTGCAGCTCCCGATTTACTGGAGACCGAACGGTTACCATGTTTTGCAACTCTGGCACCGGCGCTTGCGGCCACGATTGAGCTACAGGTTGAGATGTTGAATGTGCTGGTAGAGTCACCACCGGTGCCTACAATATCTATGGCTGGCTTGTCACCCAACGACACCTTGTCAGCCAGACTGCGCATGACACTGGCAGCAGCAGCCACCTCATCGACGGTTTCACCCTTCATACGCAGCGCTACCAGAAAGCCACCGATCTGTGCAGGTGTAGCGTCACCTGTCATCACCTGACGCATCACGGCGCTCATCTCATCGCCACTAAGATTTTCCTGATTCAATAAGCGCTCAAGCGCCTGCTGGATATTCATTTATAAGCTCCCTTACGCGTTGGATGGCAACACACCGGCACGTGCGAAAAAACTTTTCAACATGGCATGTCCATGCTCACTGCTGACAGACTCGGGATGAAACTGTACACCCTCAACCAAATGATAGCGATGCAATACGCCCATTATCTCTTCTCGGTTCCCGTTGTCATCTTGCGTCCAGGCCGTGACCTCAAGCTCTGCGGGTAAGCTCGCCTTTTCAATGACCAGTGAATGATATCGAGTTGCTGTTATCGGATTGGGCAAGCCCTGAAACACGCCTTTATCATTGTGATACACCTTTGATAACTTACCGTGCATGATGCGTTGTGCCTGAACTATAAGGCCCCCGCTCTGCTGTGCAATGCTCTGATGACCCAGGCATACACCCAGAATGGGAATCTGCCTCTTGAAGCGTTCGATCAGCTCGAGCGAAATACCAGCACTTTCGGGCCTGCCAGGACCTGGAGATACCATGATGGCAGTCGGGGCCAGTGCCAAAAGCTCATCGCAAGTTATCTGATCGCAACGAAACACCTTAACCTTGCAGCCAAGTTCGGCTGAGTATTGCACCAGATTCCACGTGAATGAGTCATAGTTGTCGATAACGATAAGCATGTCAGACACCCCGTCCGTTATCAGACTGTCCGTTATCAGATCGCCCTTTATCAGACGATCGTGCAGGCGGCGTGCTTAGTTCGTCGAACAAGGCAGGCCGTTTATCAAGCCCGGCCTGAGCCATGGTGACCGCGCGAAAAATGGCACGCGCCTTGGCATGAGTCTCCTGCCATTCGCTTTCAGGATCCGAGTCGTACACAATACCGGCCCCTGCCTGCACGTTGAGCTGCCCGTCCTTGATAACCGCCGTGCGTATAGCGATAGCCGTATCCATATTGCCGTTCCACGACAGATAACCTACCGCGCCTGAATACACACCGCGTTTGACAGGTTCAAGCTCCTGAATTATTTCCATAGCCCGCACCTTGGGCGCGCCAGAGAGCGTACCTGCAGGAAATGTTGCTCGCAGCACATCCATCGGTGACATGCCTGGCTTGAGCTTACCAATAACGTTGGAGACGATATGCATGACGTGCGAATACCGTTCAATGCTGAATTGATCAGTCACCTTTACGGAGCCTGTCTGCGCAATTCTACCTACATCATTACGCCCCAGATCTATCAGCATCAAGTGCTCTGCCAGTTCTTTGGGATCAGCAAGCAAACTTTTTTCATTCGCTTGATCAATCTCATCGCTCGCGCCGCGCGGCCGGGTTCCTGCCAATGGTCTGACCGTCACCTCGTCCTCTTCAAGCCGCACCAGAATCTCAGGTGAAGCGCCAACAACATGGTGATCGCCAAGATCCAGATAAAACATGTAAGGTGAAGGATTGAGCGTACGCAGTGCCCGGTATAAATCCAGCGCAGGCGCTTCAAAGGGCACGACAAGTCGCTGTGAGAGCACAACCTGCATGCACTCCCCCTGTGTGATGTAGTCAATGATCCGCTTAACGGCGGCCTTGAAGCCAGACTCTGTAAAACCGCTTTCGAAATCGTCTTCCGACACTGAGGTTGCAGTATGTGTAGCCTTGCGCACGGGCAACGGTGCGCGCAAACGCGTGTGCAGCTCAGCTACCCGCTTGAGACCTTCAAGCCTTGCGTCGGTATCCGACGGATCTACCAGAACAATAAGCGTAAGCTTACCGCCCAGATTGTCAAATACCACCAACGCATCGGTGACCATTAACAGAATGTCCGGGTTGTCTATTGGATCGGGGTGTGAATTGGCTCCCAGGCGCGGCTCAATGTAGCGGACCGTGTCATAGCCAAAGTAACCCACAAGCCCGCCAGTAATGCTCGGCAGACCGTCGATATTGGGCACCTTGAATCGGGATTGGTAGTCCTCGATCCATTGCAAAGGATCCTCCACTTCAAAATTTTCAGTCTCGACCTCATTTTCCCGGATGCTGATGTTATTGGCCCGGATACGAATGCAGGTACTGGCGGGTAAGCCGATAATCGAGTAACGGCCCCATTTCTCACCGCCTTGGACAGATTCAAACAGAAAAGTATAGGGTTCATCGGCAAGCTTCATGAACACGGAGAGAGGGTTATCCAGATCGGCAACCAGCTCGCAGCTCAGCGGAATACGTGTGTAGCCTTTAGCGCGGTAGCGCTCGAAATCGGTGGAATTCATGATGATTTAACAATCTACGGGAGTAGGCAGGAAGGGGTGGCAAGCTGCCACGGGACAAAGGATAGTTCAGTCTCGCCAGCGCCATGCCTGCTGCCCCAAACACCGGGCAATGTTGTGTAGAGTCGTCATCATGTACCAGATAGTGCCTTTAACGATTGCCACACGTCAAGCCTCTTATATAATCAGCAGCTGGATTTTAGATAAGCCATCGGTCGACGCGTAGGCTTTACACTGCGCTGACAACCTGTCAACGCCCTGCTGTTCCAACGACCACGAGCCCCTAGTACATGAGTAAAATTCGTCAGGATGATCTTATCGATAGCGTCTGCGATGCCTTGCAGTTTATGTCCTATTTCCATCCGAAGGACTATATCGATGCCGTGTACGCAGCCTGGCAGCGAGAAGAGTCGCAGGCAGCCAAGGATGCGATGGCACAAATTCTGGTAAATTCAAGGATGTGCGCCGAGGGCAAGCGACCCCTGTGTCAGGATACCGGAATCGTCACAGCATTCGTCAAAGTCGGCATGAATGTTCAATGGGATGCCAGGATGAATCTCACGGACATGATCAATGAGGGCGTACGGCGTGCCTACAATCATCCCGATAACAAGTTGCGGGCATCCATTCTGGACGATCCTGCCGGGGCCAGAAAAAACACAGGCGACAACACACCTGCAGTTGTCCATTACGAGATGGTTGAAGGCAATACCGTAGACATCGAGATTGCGGCCAAAGGCGGTGGCTCAGAGAATAAATCCAAACTGGTCATGCTAAACCCCAGCGACAGCATTGTTGACTGGGTTGTCAAGACAGTACCGACCATGGGAGCAGGCTGGTGTCCGCCTGGTATGCTGGGTATTGGAATTGGTGGCACCGCTGAGAAAGCTGCTGTACTTGCCAAACAATCGTTGATGGCTGCAGTAGACATTCAAGCCTTGAAAGATCGTGGACCGACCAATCGCATTGAGGAGCTGCGACTGGAGATATTCGAGGCCGTCAACGCGCTGGGCATCGGAGCACAAGGGCTCGGTGGGCTGACCACCGTTGTGGATGTAAAGATTCTGGATTATCCGACGCATGCCGCCTCAAAGCCTGTGGCCATGATTCCCAACTGTGCAGCCACACGCCATGCCCATTTCACGCTTGATGGCAGCGGGCCTTCGATGCAAACACCTCCATCATTGAAAGACTGGCCATCTATTAGCTGGGATGCCGGAGAGGGCGCTCGCCGGGTTAATCTGGATACCGTGACGCCTGCCGAGGCTGCGACATGGAAACCAGGGGAGACTCTGCTACTCAGTGGCACCATGTTAACGGGAAGAGATGCTGCCCATAAACGCCTGCAAAGCATGTTGGAGAACGGCGAAGCACTACCCGACGGTGTCGATTTCAACGGCAAGTTCATATATTACGTCGGGCCAGTTGATGCCGTACGTGACGAAGTCGTAGGACCCGCTGGCCCGACTACGTCGACGCGTATGGACAAATTTACCGAGATGATGCTGGCAGACTACGGACTACTTGGCATGATCGGCAAAGCCGAACGAGGCGATGCTGGCATCGATGCTATTCGCAAGCACAAGGCGGTCTATCTGATGGCAGTTGGCGGTGCGGCATACCTGGTATCCAAAGCCATTCGAGAGGCTAGAATCGTGGCGTTCGCAGATTTGGGTATGGAGGCTATTCACGAATTTATCGTGGAGGATATGCCAGTGACTGTCGCTGTCGATTCAAGCGGTGAATCCGTACATAAAACCGGGCCTGCATTATGGAAAGGCAAGCTGGAACGCGGCGACGTAAAACCTATCTACTTTTCGTAGTTACTTTTCGTAGTTACTTTTCGTAGTTACTTTTCGTAGTTACTTATCGTAGTTACTTTTCGTAGTGTCCTGACAAACTGAATAAATGAGAGTCTACTTCATGCGCAATTTACCTATTGGTGCACAGATTTACAAGCAACGCGGGCACCGGCGCGTAGCCAACCATGTGATGTTTCTTGCGCTACTGGGTGTATTGGTGCTTAGCAGTGCATGCACATCTGCGACAGGTGGCGCAGGTCAGCAAGACTTCCAACCGAACGGCAATGCGTCCGAGAAAATCCTCGCCTGCAAGGCGACGGATCGTCAGATAAGCAGCAGTAGTCAATGTCTTCAGGACGATGCCGCCTGCTACCAGATCAGCAATGGTCAATGGTGTACCGGCGAACGAGGTAATGTCTGCCCTTCCGGATCTACGCCGATTGCCGCTGGCACTACCTGTCCAGACGGCGCTCGCTGTTTCAGATTCAGTGAATCGCTTGAGTGCAAGATTTGACCCTGCTGTTAAAACGTCAAAATGGACGGTGGCTTTGGTGCTCGACACAAAAAGGCTGCCACAAAAAAGGCTGCCACGGCGGGCCGCTGCGAAGGGCCGCCACGACAAGCCGCCCCACTCTGAAGCCTGGTCCTGATTAGCGACATAAGTTCAGATGTGAGCTACGGCGTTTATTGAGCAGCTGTTTTGGAAAACACTCAGGACGCAAGGAGCGTCCGCCGATACCCATCCAGACTGTCGATGATCTGCTTTTTTATGCATCATGCTCTGGTGGCTTCGGCTACTCTGCCCAAACACTTATTGCGACCTCGTATCGTTGATCTGCGAACGCGTCTGCGGGACTGCTCGAGTGACGATCAAGCAGCATGGTCAGCCTTGCAAATTCAGCTAGAACGAACTCTGGATCATCACAGTCACGAACTCTACCTTGATCGCGATGCTGAATGTATAAGACTACAAATTACCTCAACAAATGGCTTCATTGGAAATAGACTACTTAAAGCTGACCCGCTGTATGACGCTCTGAGTCTTCTGCAAAGAGAACTATGGCCAGATCGTTCACAAGCGCTTTCTCAACGAAGCTGGTTCCTGATCAGCCTTTACAAGCGTGATTATATATTTCAAATCGACTACATCAGAACCTCTAGTGGCAGCACCTTTACACTGCGGCGACTGTACGATACAAAAAATCCGCTACCGCAACTGGAAGAGCTTATAGGCTTGCCAGCACAAGCCGCGCGTGCCAGACAACGCCTGCAGCGGCCACACGGATTAATTCTACTTGCCGATATCGATCGATGTAGTCGTGTGCGTACTGCCCGCGCTCTGGCCCAGTGCCTGACCGGACCTGACCGCAGAATTTTGCTATCAGAAACAACGTGTCACCCCCTGGTACCCGGTATCACGCAAATTACTGTCCCTCTGGAAGCTCAAGAAGAACACCAACAGGCCTGGCTCCAGGCTTGCAATTTGTCACATGATGTAATCATAGCGCTGGAAATCGATCATGCACCCGTCAGACTGACACGGCTTGCTTCTGAAAATCGACTAGTTATTCAGGGCCTTGCTGCAAACAGTGCAAGTCATGCACTCACACAACTTATCGCCAGTGGTACTCGTCCTGAAGCAATTGCTCGCGCACTCACTAGTGTTCTGGTTCAACATCAGATTGCCGTGGCTTGTGAAAAATGCAAATGTCCTACACCGCTTGACGACAAGCTGAACAACTGGATTAGCCAACAGAATCCGGTGAAACCAGGTGCCATTCAGGATTGGCTTGACGACAGGCTCACCGATAATTTCGTTGGAGCAGGCGGTTGTGATGCCTGTAATCACACGGGTGTAGAGAAAATCATCCTTAGCCTGGATTGTGTTGATGTACCGGCCGAGGTGCAAGATGCGCTTTGCGACGGCGATGTCAGGTATGCGGTGGAATACTTTGACAGGAAAAACGCATTTCCAGAGCAACTGGTTAGACTCGCTCGCATGGGCGTCATAACCATTCAGCACGCTATCGACATCACTCAGTCGTGTAAACGCCAAGGCATTCAGTAATGAGTAATGAGTAATCCGTCAACGTCATATTTTAATGAAGTTGACAACCTGCAAGCATATGGCATTAAGTAAAGATTCGGCTATAGGCTTGAAACGAAAGGTGCCGGGCTCTGGCAGCAAACGTACGATGTTCGTGAATAAAGTTTCTTTTTCTTTTGGCATAGTGCTCTTGGGCATGCTGGTAGAGCTCAATGTCAAGTGCGCAGTATTCCTCCAGTGCCGCACGTGTTAATTTGTCGGACAGAGTCTGGCCATTAACGATCGCAGCTTTATCGCCCTTGTTTTTTCGCCTCCAGGCAAAACGCGGATATCCCATGCCTAATTCCTGAAAAAGAATTTCGGTGGATTGGAAAAACTCTTCCGTCAGACCGACCCTGATTCGATTTGATGTTACGTTATCCTTGGCCAACTGCAGCGCAGTACGATCCAGCGTATCTACGCCACTGAGTGCTCTGATCTGCTCAAATGCGATACCAGGAAATCGTTGCAGGTACTCCATAACCGTACTATGTTGGGCAAATTCAATGACATCGCCCAAGGGATGTGTTTCAGCATCTTTAGTGCGAGCAAAATGGTAGTGGGATAACACCCGCGATACAGGATCACGCAGCATGGAAAAATATTTACATTCACGATCAAGATGTGTATGTAAGCCATAGACAATGTGCCCTGAAACACAATCAGTAGCTTCGGAAATCTTGGCAGCATGCTCATCAAGCTGCCTTGCGCAGTCTGCCGGCGAGTAAATTCTGACAATACGATCGGCTTTAAACTTCCGACTGAGCAAATGTGACAGAGAAGTTCCAGCAGTTTTTGGAATATGCAAAAAAACAATCATGGCATCCAATCAGTGCACGGTGTGCAAATCAGTACCTTTCCTGTCTATGCAGATTTCGAAATTTTGTCCGAATCATCAAAGGAAATTTCCGTATTTGCAGCGCCTACGTTATTGCCAACTACCAACCTGACCCGATGCCTTAGCTCATTGCGTTGATCAACACTTTGCGAAAGTGAATGCTGTGCCAGCAATTTACCCGACCACACCACTCCGGCAACGCTTTCATCAGAGCTGCGCCTGTACAGGTTGCCATTAAGTTGGTTGTTGCGAATCAGAAACGAACGAAATCGAGCGACTGCATCAGCATCAACAACGCCAGGCTTCTTCCAGAAATCATCCAGGGAACCTTGAAAAGTCAAACCTCTGCGATCATAAATGGCATCACCAAGTGCCTTTACAGGTGTGCCATGAAAGAATGACGACATACCAACGGTGCTATTTATCATGACCGATCCTTCGGCTTTGCGTAGCAATATTGGCAAACAGACATCATGCACATAAAATACGCGCTCCTCAATTTGCAAGGCTTTGGACATCTCGCTAATCAAAGGTTTGTAATTGGTATATCCCCGATCCATAGGATGATGCTTGAAAACCAGTGCACGATTTGCCGGGGCGTTTTTGGCGAAAGAGATCAAAACGTCACAGATAAACTGATCGATGGTTTTGAACGGCGAATGTACCAGCACTTGCATATCACAATGGACTTGTAGCGGGCATACAAAATATTGATTCTGAAAGCGATTTTCCAGCACGCTGACAACGCGACGCCCTTCTCCCCGGCTCATCAGCTTACGCAATCCTGCACGGATCCAGATTGCACCTTCCGACACGCAGCCAAACGGCCGGTGGTGAACATAATCGTAAAAAGTACTTCGATGATAGCGTGCGGACAAGTAATACACTATGGACAGAACTGCCGGAATAGCAAATCCGAATCGACCTGCAGGTATTTCAGAATCATCGGTAGGTGATGTAACCCCGACTATTGACGAGCGGTTCATGAGTGGTGAGTAGCCATTCACACCACCACTTTCAAGCGTTATGAAGTTCGGCCGTACATAGCCTTCTTCAAATACGTGCAGTTCTACACCTAGCGTGTCGACAATTTTTTTTGCCTCTCTATGATAAAAACGACAGTCGCCGAATACGTAAACACGTGAAATCGAGTTTTTCTTAATGTAAGTACTCAGGTATTCGGACCATTGGTCTTGAGTACCCGTGTAGTCTGTCGCCTTGCCATGACGATAGAAAAACTTGTCACCACCGTTAAAATTTATCTTGTAAACCGTGAATCCTCGCGCCGCGAAATCACTGGCCATACGGGAAAAAAAAGGACCCACTGGACCTTGCAGGAACAGCACATTGCTCAACACTTGGCTGTCTCGCCCAGTCTCTGGCGACAACGCGCTTTGTGCGTTATCGTCAGGCAAAGCAGCCGCTCCTGATGCCTGCCGCATTTATTCAAGTCTCCAAAGAGGTATACATAAATATTGCGGCTTAGCTGAGCACCGACGCAGCTATCGAAAATTCACGATACAGGCAAATTCGCAGTTGTGATTTCATGTCATATCTCGGCTCTAATTGGACACATTGCGAATTGCTGTGACCTGTAATTTCAACAGAGTCACTTACGTTTGTCGTTATAAAGTGACTGGGGGCTGATATTGAAGGTAAATACAGTATTTATGCCATCTCCTGATGCGCTTCTGCAAGATTCGACGGTGTCAGAGACTAACATCCCACCATGTCGTTACTATCGGCTTAATTCTTGTATTACTTAATCAGACTACCTGTGATCTGATAGTCATTTCTGAGTGATAACGACCCAAATACAATCGCTTAAACAGCAGATACTGCGTTCGTCGGGTCTGCGTTGGCGGCTTGATTTTGGAAACGCCATACGACCGAATTCTAACTCATTGGAACTCAGAGACCAGACTCTGGCAGCGGGCTGGCATATGATTGAGGCCAGCCCGGATCAGCATGCCATTGGGCTCGTAGTCAAACTGGAGGCATACACCGATTGCATCGGTAAACAAAGAATTGGCCAACAATTCATTCAACTAGGCAGTACCAGGGTAGCAAAACGGCTTATTTGGCTACAAAGACGATGCCAATCCATAAATGTCTCAGTCGATACATCTATCGATATAGCGGCACATATCAGCATAGAACTGACACGAGTTACTGCAGCCTTCGCCAGGCGTCGCCTCAGACGAGCGACACCGGAAATGGTGTTTCCAGATGTTACAACAAGCGAAGAGCTTACCAAGCGCTACCAGCGATATTCCCTGCAGCTACCAATACCCGATGTCGCCAGCGCATACCAACAGGCTTATGCAGGTAAAAAAACATTAGCGGCAACCTCGCTGGCAGCGTGCATTTCGACCTGGGGTTTTGCTGACCGTTTTCACATTGTAAATACCGAGCTACCCCACCACGATTACAAAGCAGAGTTAGATAGAGCACCTCTGCTTGTTCTTGTATCAGATAAGGTTTCGGCAACAGCAGAACTGAAAATCGCGCTTGAAAATATCGTCAATGAGAACAATGAGGATGGTTCTTCCACTGCTCTGTGGTACACGGATCACGATCATGTGACCGATTCGGGCAGACGTGTGCACCCCTGCTTCAAACCCGGCTGGAACAAGGGATTACTACACCACGGCAATTATATTGGCCCATTGGTGTTGTGCACAGCGCAGTTATATCGTCAACTTGGAGGACTTGATCTGGCTCTGGGCGATTCAGCCATTTACGATTTTCTCTTGAAGGCTGCCTGCAATATTGAGGAAAGTTCAGTAAAACACCTTCCATTAGTAGGTTTTACCCTTCCGGCACACACCTATCATTCACCTCATGGTTTGTATATTGGTAAAAAAGACAGAAAAGTCGTTACTGCCTACCGGCAACGTGATGAATCTCAGAATATATCAATATCCCATGGTGCTTATCCGAATATCTGGAACATCACCCGGAAGCCTGCTGAGGCACAGGCACAAGCAAGCGTTAATATACTTGTACCAACTCGTGATCATGTGAAACTTCTGGATCAGTGCATTAGCTCCATTCTATCGATAAGCGACTATTCGAATTTCAAAATCACGGTTATTGACAATAACAGTAGCGATCCACAAACACATGCCTACCATGAAAAAATGTCTGCTGACAGGCGATATCAGAAAATCGACCATCCTGGCGAATTCAATTATTCGGCAATCAATAATCAAGCCGCCAGTTTCTCAGATGCAGATATTCTTATTCTACTGAATAACGATACTGAGGTTCTACAAGCCGACTGGATGTGCAGGATTGTGGCAGAGCTAACGCAGCCCGACGTCGGCTGTGTCGGTGTGCGATTACTGTACCCAAACGGCCTATTGCAGCACGCCGGAATTGTCACAGGCCTTCAAGGCGTAGCCGGACATCGCTATCAGTTTGCTCGCCCGTCCGATAACGGGTACGGGGCGGCAATAAATTTGTCCGCAGATGTTACGGCTGTAACCGGTGCCTGCCTTGGTATCCGACGTTCCGTGTATCAAGAATTGGGGGGCCTCGACGCCGTTAACCTCGGTGTCGCCTATAACGATGTTGATTTGTGCCTGAAGGCAAGAAATGCCAAGTACCGTAACCGTTATCTGGCGGATGTATCCTTAGTTCACCACGAGTCTGTGTCGCGCGGCGTGGATAACAACAAATTCAAGAAGATCAGATTTCTCGAAGAGGTACGCTACATGGAGCGAACTCACAAGCATTGGATTGATAATGATCCAATGTGGAATTCCAATTTCAACCGTCGCTTTACCACCCCGGCACTGATGGATATCACTCAGCCGCGCAACATTGGAAGCTGTACGGTTAGTGACAAAAGATAAATCCACAAAGCGGTTAGGGGGGGCCAGCTTCCAGGCTGTATGAGAGCAGCCTTCTATGCGGTGTAGCGCAATGATTTAACTATATTTTCAACTTTTGTCTTCCAGCGAGGCATTGTATTCATTACTCTCGTTTCGCGTTGTTGCTCCTTCAGATAGAGTACTTGTGCCTCTGCCGTTATGAACTCTCCGGATTCCACATGCAAATATCGGGGATAGGCTATTAACGTCATGTAGACCAGCTCATCCAGCGTTCTGGTTCTGGTGCGGCGTTCGCACGTGATCTCGTCCTGAGTCAAACCCCAGCCGGCGTAAAACGGAAGTCCGTAAGTTACAACCGGTTTGCCTCTTAGCAATGCTTCGAAACCTGTTAAAGAGGTCATCGTGTGGCACACATCGCTACTCTCAAGCACCTGTGTAATCGATATATTGCAGGCTACCTCATCGATGCATTGGGTCAGAACCCTTGCCTCTACTGCACCCTTGCGATTACCACTCTCGACATCAGGATGAGGCTTGTAGAGCAGATAGTCGCCGGGGTGTTTTTTCCGAACCGCCTTACACAAGGCTGTATTTGTATTGATCTGAGCACAACCCCGCCGGATGGATTCGTCGTCCTCTACCTGCCCAATAATTAAAATCACCGTCTTGCCCGCATGCTTTGCGGCAGCGGTTTTTCTGCTGACTTTGTCCCTGCCAGGCATATTGTATTTACTTAATCCTGCCGACACGATCATGTCACGCAGCTGGCTTGCGCGGGCCTGTTGCTCATCTGAGCATACTTCGGTGTTTAACAGATTTTCAAGATCACTGGAACGATGTCTATCGAAGTACATTCCCTGCATATCAATGACAAGCGATGAGGGGGCGACGAAATCCGAACCCAGACCACTGGATCTCAGAAACCCATCCTCGACCCTGACAGGGTTTACCGTCGATTCTGTTGCCCATTGCCGGAATCCCCAAGTCAATGATTTATCAGTACTACTCATCTGTTGTTGCGGTTTTCCAAAAGAGACGCATCCATCTGGAGATCGAAGGTATCGCCTGAGATAGCGTCGCTTCCAGGGAGTGATGCCAACACAGAAAAACGCATGAGCATTACGTGCAAACTGACGCTTTTGTTCGATGACATGATCAAGGCATTGTCGTAATGTCCATCTCTCTCCATTGACGGGATTGCAGTATTTCGTCATTGCCATATGGCTAACAAAGAACAATTGGTCAAGACTACGTTGACGCACACGTTTTTCAATGGGGTTGCGATCATCGGTGAGGCCCCAGCCAGCGTAGAATGGCTGGCCGAATATTGTCACATCACAACCACAAAGCAAGGCCTCATAACCAAGCTGGGAGGTCCCGACGTACACACGGGCAGCCTGCTTAAGCCAGACAATCGGATTATCGGCATCTGCACTGACCGGCACAGAGCACTCACGCGCATAGTCGAGTAAATAACCATCACGCAGGCCAGCTACAACATCCGGGTGTGTGCGCACAACAACACGGCTCTTGGGATTCTCTGCCAGAGCGGCATCCAGCATCCGCTTGAAACCTTGCTGACTCATGCCGCCATAATTGACCGACGCATCGTTGAGAGTCTGATCAATGACCAGAACCAGTGTTTGCATCGAAGAGCCAAAAAGATGAGGATCTACAGGTGTTTTACAGTAGTTATATTTTGTTATGTTTTCCTGGACCAGCAGTCTTCGACAAGCGGCAGCCTCGGATAAAATCTGCTCACTACACAGATCATCGAAATTATCATCAGCAAGATTGAGCAACGATTCCATATCACACGGCTCGGTGCTGTCGTAGTACACACCGATTTTGTCGATAATGACAGAATAGGTTCTACGCGAATGTGGATCAGAATCGCAGCTACGAACAAATCCATCTTCCAGGTACCAGACAGGCAATGACTTTGCCTTGGCAAAGCGTAACGCCCTTTTGCCATTTTGCTTACGCCCCCAGACCAGCACAGCCACCGCTGCTGTGTTCTCGCAGAATGCGTAGTCGGGCGAGCACACCTTATCCACCCCCATTAACGAGGCTATATGCTTGATATTACGTATACCCGACGAAAAGCTAATCGCTATTGTCAGACGGCTTGACTGCGGCGATGCTGTGCTGCTAAGTACCCCTGGTTTCATGGTCATCTCGAGCATTTTCCAGGCCAGCTCCAGACAACTGACGTGATGGTCTGTTATTTGCAATAACTAGTTATTTTTGAAAAAACAGTTATTTAAAAAAAACCAGTTATTTGTGAAAAACTAGAATAGATCTTCCACTAAATAAACCAGTCATCCGCCTTGATGCATTCCCACGAACACCATGAATCTGCTGTTCATAACCCATGCCAATCTGACCAGGCGTCCATACGGCGATGGCTCCACACGCTATCGTTGTTTCAATATTGCCGATGTTGCTCTGGCACATGGACATAACGCTGAGGTTGTTGAACTCAACAGGTTACGGTTGAGAGATCTTTCGCGCTTCGACATGATCAGTTGGCTAAGACCTATGCCCGGTAAAAAGGCTTTGAATGTCATCAATACTGCGTCAACCTTGAACATACCCTGCGTAGCTGATGTAGACGATCTGATATTCGATCCTGATCTGGCAGCCGAGTCTCCTGCAGTGTGTAACGGATTCGCCTCGTTACCAACTATTGAAAAACAGTTTTCTGCACATGCTGATTTCCTGAGGCTTTTCAATGCTATAACAGTGTCTACAAACGATCTGCAAGGCCATGTCAAACGATGCTTTCCGAAGATTCCGAATGCGACCGTACACAATGGGCTTTCTGAACACTGGCTTGAATATGCCCAGCAGCTGCTCGACAGCCGACCTGCATCAGGGAAATTAGGCTACCTTCCCGGCACCCGCAGTCATGATCAGGATTTTCTCAGCATTCGACAGCCAGTGACAGATTGGCTGAAGGCAATGCCTGATGCATCGTTGGACATCGTTGGTAAGATAGATATTTCTCGGTACAAAGGCCTATCGACAAGAATTAGACAACATCCGTGGATGGACTATTACCGGCTACCAGCAGCAATGAGCCAATATTGTGCGACGCTGTCGCCTCTGACGCAGTCCAGCTTTAACCGAGCAAAATCACATATAAAATTTATCGAGTCAGCAGCGGTGGGTGTTCCAGTAATAGCTAGTCCTAATGACGATCTAACTGCTCACAGCTGCCCTGGCCTACTATTTCCTGAAACCACGACACAATGGTGCCAGGCACTCATGGAAGTAAGCCAAGCTGAATTACGCACCAGTGTCTCGTTAAGCCTACGCCAGTACGTCCGTGACCATTGCACCGCTTCACACTATGCCACGCCACTTATACAAGCCTGGGAAGCAAAACAGCTGATCCCGCAGCATCAGTCAATCTTCCCGCTTTCCAATGCCGCATGACTATACGCTATCGATATGTATAAATCATCCAACTCGGACGGAGCACAGCTTGACTATCAGTTAACGTCTATCGAGGCTGCGCTGATTCAGATTATTAACGAAAGCACAGCTATTCAGTCAACGCATAGCCTGCAGATTCTACCCACGATTCATCGTATGGCAACGAGTATTGTACTGCGGGGGAATCCTGCGCATGATTGTAACGTGGATTTGCATCCGATCGAATTCTCGCCTTTTTTCCCTGGCTCTTATACACAGCCTGATGTTATCGTGCACAGTAAAAACAGGGATATCAACGGGCATAATTTGTGGATATCACCACTGTGCAATTTTGGCCCGCAGCGTCTACCTGCACAAAACAACCCAGGACTTAGCCCCCTGGACCCGACACTGCATTTTGCCCGTTTCGATCCCTTGGGTAAATCTTTAAATAAAATTTTGAACGACCGAGAAAAGGCAATAGTTATCATTCTCTCTGACAGTAAAAAACAATCGACGAAACTTGACGAGCAACTGGTTGAACAGCTAGTAGAACAACTGGGAAAAAATATTGGCTCATGTGTAAATAGTAGGCCTTTGCTCCTTGTATCACTAGCTAATCGGACGAAAAACAGAAAACATTCGGCGCTACAGGATGCGGGCAGACTACAAGCGCTGCAAAGCACATTAAAGCCGCTGGCACCAAGTGTTCATTCTATATCGATAGAAAACACCGAAAGTTTAATGGCACTATTGTGTAAATCCAGAGTGGCTCTGGTACCTACGTTGGCTATGGCTATGGATGCACTGAACGCCAGTTGTTCATTCCTATTATACGGTTGTGAAAAAAACAGCTTAAATGAAGTATTAGATTTAACTGCTCCGCTTGATCAATCTGCTCAACCTGCTCAACCTGCTCAGCGAGCGGTAACCATTAAAGCTCAGCGAGAGGTACAACGCAGAAAACTGATAGCACAGCAGACAGAGCAACAACCAACTGGATTATTAATTGCAGATATGAAAGAAATTTCCAGCGTTTTTAATTGCTGGATATCGGGTAATGACAGCAGTGAGGATATATTTAGAACTGCTGCGTTTCAGCCGACAAATAGCAGTGCAATTATTCCGGTAAATACAGCATGTAAAAGCGACATAAGAGCACGATGGGCGACCAGCCGGGCCAAAGTACGCAAACTTTATCAATCTCCAAGACAGTTCATGCAAGATAGCCAATATACTGGTCTACGGCTGCTGGGTAGACTGCCTCGTTAGTCATGCGACACCTGCATATACCCTCGTCATCCGCACGAGCGGTGGATAAAAAAAAAGTCACATCAGACTGGCTGAACGGTAATTGGCACAAGCAGCTGCCCACCCAAGCCTATCAGTTCGCTAGCGCAAACCCGACGGCCAACAATCTGTATCTGGCATTGAAAATTCAGCATGCCATTGCAGGGCTTTGCCCAAATGTACTACGAGAAACCGAACTTCAATTAAGCACTCTGTCATCTGATTCTCGCTGGTCAAAACTGACACTACGATTACTCTGCGCCTACCTGCAGACAAAGCAAGTCGATAGAGCTCATCTGCTTGTTGAGGACTACTTGCAGGATAGAATCAGCATTTACGATAGACGTAGGCTACGCCGGTTTCCACTTGCGTTACATTTTTTACATGAACACTACCCTGAGAAGCTGGGGCCGCAGCTGACGGATATAGCTCGCACAGCAGTTTCGATGTTCTCGATGGCGAAAACCATTAACCAAGGGTTCTTCAAAGGGCTGTTTGAAGATGTTTTACTCGGTGGCAACCATGGGCTGCGCATAGCCATCGTGGGAAACGGGCCTTCGCTGCTGGATACGAGTAGCGGGGCCGCAATTGACTCTCATGATCTGGTCGTACGTTTTAATTCCCCAGTACTAACACCGCAATACCACGCGCATACTGGACAACGTACAGACATGTGCATTGTTTCGCCTGCTATGGCCAAGCGCCCATCATATCCACAGATTAAAGCCATGGCCATCAGCGGTATTAATATCATGGCAGGCGAATCTGGTTATTGGCAGAGTCTTGCTGCTCACAGCGCACGTCTGCCGATGGCGGTTTTCTCTCAAGAGCACTGGTACAGTCTGGTAGCGCAGTTGCAGGCACCCCCGTCTGCGGGACTATTAACGTTAACAAGTCTAGCGAATACACAGGATCTGGAAATAGCAGCTTTCGGCTTCAGCAGTGCGGCGAGCAAAGTCTCCACACATACTGGCAGCGTTGATGAAAGTGTCAGGCCCGGCGCTCACTACGGCGATAACAACGCCGCCTCCTCTCGTCACAATTGGCCAGCAGAAGCAAAATTACTACAACAAATAACGCAGACAACCTCAATTACACCTTCTAGCGAGCAACATTGAGTATCACGGCGAGCTGGCCTCAATGCAACCCACGGCACGTAAAAGGTACCGCAAGGCTGCCAATTGGCTTGCTTATCTACTCTTACGAAGCACTTTGACTAAGCGCTTTGACTAAGCGCTTTGACTAAGCGCTTTGAGCCTAAGCACTTTGAGCCTAAGCACTTTGAGCAATAACTGTCGCAGGGCTGTTACCAGCTTTCAGCAAAGTGTCAAAGTATTCGATGGTCTTGACCAGACCTTCATCCAATTTGACCTTTGGCTCCCAATCCAGAACGGATTTAGCGAGTGAAATATCCGGCTTGCGCTGTGTTGGATCATCGCTGGGTAATTCCCGAAACTCCAACTTGGATGATGAATTTGTCAGCTCGATTACGCGCTCGGCAAGCTGCCGGATAGTGAATTCGTCAGGATTGCCAATATTGACAGGGCCAGTAAAAGAATCATCCGTTGCCATGATTCTTACGAATGCCTCAATCAGATCAAGGCAGTAGCAAAATGAGCGTGTTTGCTCGCCTTCGCCATAAATAGTAATGGGCTCTCCAGACAGCGCCTGCACGATGAAATTAGATACAACGCGTCCATCGTCAGGATGCATCCTGGGACCGTAGGTGTTAAAAATACGGCCTACCTTGATGCGTAGATCGTGCTGTCGACGATAGTCGAAAAAAAGTGTCTCTGCACAGCGCTTGCCTTCGTCATAACAGGAGCGGAAACCAATGGGATTAACATGGCCCCAGTAGCCTTCTGTTTGCGGATGAACTTTCGGGTCTCCGTAAACTTCACTGGTAGAGGCCTGAAAAATCTTGGCGCCGGTACGCTTGGCAAGACCTAACATGTTGATTGCACCATGCACGCTGGTTTTGGTGGTCTGAACGGGGTCATGCTGGTAGTGCACTGGCGATGCAGGACACGCCAGATTGTAGATCTCATCCACCTCAAGATAGAGCGGAAACGTCACATCATGGCGTAACAGCTCGAAGGCGGGGTCATCCATCAGATGCTGAACATTCTGCTTGTTGCCCGTAAAGTAGTTATCCATACAGATAACCTCGGCGCCATCATTCAGAAGCCTTTCGCAGAGATGGGAGCCGAGAAATCCTGCGCCACCGGTAACGAGTACACGGTTGCGGATCAAGGAAGCTTTATCTTGAGTCATAGTTTGGGTATAGCTCTGAATGGAGCAGTCTGTTAAGGAGCCTGCACCGTTGAATTGAATTACTAGCGATCAGCACGGCAGTTGGCAGCATGATCTCGCTGCCTGATTATTAACGCAACAATTGTACCGCTAACAGAGCTGGCCTATGTGAATATCTGTTGGCGCAGAATGATATAGCAAATGCCGAAAACATAAAGTATAGCTGGTAAGTCGACACCAGCGTGCAGCACGCCTGAAGTGGAGCGATGCAACCAACAACACATGAGTCAATTTTTCGACACTTCCGGTGCAAGACGCCTCTGGTGCAAACCGGTAGGTAAGCAGCACAACACTCTATGCAGCATGACGCCCCTTTTGAACAATTACCGGGGGGGCTGCTCTACCTTGAAACAGCTCGTCCGCGTCTTGTTTTGTTTGACAAACTCTTCGCGGCTGAAAAGCCCGGGTAGTGCCAAAAAATCCCACAGGCACAGTTTCTGCAACACCGCCTGTTGAGCGCTGGTTTCACCTTACACATCGCGCATCGCGCAAGAAGAAATAATATTGGCAGGAGTCGCCTGAATGTCCATCTTAGTACCCGTCATGATTCGCACTTTTGGCCGAACGGGCTCCACCCTGCTCATGCAGATATTGGGGACCAGCGATCAGGTGTGTTTCGAACGTCGTTATCCTTTCGAACAAAGGTATCTCACCTACGTTCACAATATGGCCCGCATGGTAAGCCTCAATGAGAAATCTGATGCGACATGGAACAACGATACAATGTTCATGGGTAAAGGTAATCGGGTAGGGCCCCTCCCCTACCGCAACATCGACTCATTTGATAGAGAAGCACTTTCCCGAAATTGTTTTACTGGACTCTGGCGGGAATTCTCTGCCGCTATGAGAGATAAACAAGGGCTGACGCCTGATCTACCTGGCTACTATGCTGAAAAAGTCCCTAATAATGTAGCTGATTCTGCCAATGCACATCTTGATGCAAAAAACATATTTCTTCTGCGCGATCCGCGCGATGAAATGGTGTCGATAAAACACTTTAATCAAAAACGCGGTTTTAATTCATTTGGTTGGCAAAAAAATGATTCAGATCTTAGCTACGCAACCAGAATGTGCAAGACACATCATGCATTCTTGAAAAATCTCGTGACCTTTGAAACAAATTCCCGTCGCACCTCGACACGGTACGAAGATCTTATTCGTAATGGCGAAGAAGAAGTTGCAAGGTTATCAGCATGGTTGGGCACCGAGATGTCAATCGAGAAAGCACAAAGCGATCAGACTGTTCGTAAAGTACACATGACCAGTGATTCGGCAACCTCATCAGTGGAGCGTTGGAAAAAGGAATTAAGTAGCGATGTCTTAAAGGTTTTCTCAAGAGAATTGGGAACAGAACTGAATACTTTAGGTTATAGCGTTTAAGGGGAATCGATAAAAATGAGCACACAAAAGCCTTTCCGAAAACGCATGATGTCCTACAGCAAAAAAAAACTGGGAGCAGAGCGCGCGTATCGCTATCGCGATACAATCGTAAAATCGCTGGAAAACGTTTATGTTCAAACACGTAAGCTACAGGCCTTTCCACAAATTCGTCCAGATATCGCGCTACAACAAAACGACAGGCAGCTAACGTTGACATGTCGCTTTATTGACCCTACGAACAAGACTGAACGTATTGGCCTGCGTTACACAGATAACAGTACACAATGGATTGATCAGCATATTTCCCACTTCCGCTCATCTGATAAAACCATCAGTAAATTCGCACTAGCTCCAGATATTCCTGATCAGTTCGCAGGCTTAATCAATTGCGAACAGCCCTGCAGTAAGATTACAGCGCTGGTTACCCAAATGAACAACGGCAAGATCAAGCAATTTCAATTTAAACCCAGACCTGTTTCAGGTGACCCACTTCCGACTATCAAGCATCTTCTCAATCTCATACCTGTCAATGAGAAGCGCAAGCGCGAGCTCTACGATCACGCCTTTGGCGAAATGATTGGCAGCTTATGGAACGCTCGAAGCAAAACGCGAAGCACAGCTGATCTGGTCGCCTACAACGAGCAACTAGCACCAGAAACTCCCACCGTCAGCCTTATCATCCCGATATACGGCCGCTATGACTTTATCTCGCATCAGATGGCACAATTCGCCAGCGATCCGGATATGCGCAACCACGAAATTATCTACGTTATTGATGACCCGCGTATCGCTAATGACATTCGGGAAAGTTGCCACTATCTTGCACCCATATTCCATATCGCTTTCAAGATACTCTATCTGGAAAACAATCTTGGCTATGCTGGCGCTAACAACGCCGGTGCCAGAGTGGCGCAGGCTGAAAAGCTGTTACTACTCAATTCCGATGTCTTCCCATGCAACTCTGGCTGGTTAGGCAAACTTGTTGACAGCGCAGGCGATGCGCTAGACACCACTATACTTGGCGCACGTCTGCTCTACGATGACGAATCCATCCAACATGACGGCATGTCATTTAACCAGGCATTCTGGCTGGACAATCTATGGATCAACGAGCACTTCGGCAAAGGCTTGCCCGCAAACCTCTTTAGTAGCTCCGATACCATTCAAAGTCGAGAGTGTGTCACCGGAGCCTGCATGCTAATCACCAAAGCTAACTACGATGCATTAGGCGGCTTTGACGAAGACTACATTCTGGGCGACTTTGAAGATTCGGACTTATGTCTCAAGGCTCGTGATAAAGGACTACAAATAGCAATAGCTGAAGACATAACCCTTTACCACCTGGAACGACAGTCACAATCGATGGTTACCGCTGATCGCTGGAAGACTGAGTTGACCTACTACAACTGCTGGCAACATACCAATAAGTGGAATAGCCGTATTATAGAGTTGAAAAAGGAAGTGTCTGATGCTTGAGAAAAACAAGAAAACCAGAATCCTGGTCATCGCACACGGTCATCCTGACAATGCAAAAGGTGGCGGTGAAATTGCAGCTTACAACCTGCACAATCGGCTTAACACATCAGACGACTACCATTCTGTATTTCTTGCTCGCCACGATAGAGACGAGCTTATACACCCGGGGACATTGCTGTCGGGTTCTGGCCGCCCTAACGAAATCATGCTGCATTCGACACGCAATGATTACTTTTTGCATTCACAGCACAACAAGGTGCTGGTAGGTCGTGAGTTTCGCCATACTCTGGAACGAGTCAATCCGCACATCGTACATTTCCAACACTATGTACATCTCGGGCTTGAGCTTATTCGTGAGGCCAAAGCATTCAATCCAGATATCCGAATTATTCTTACGTTGCATGAATATATTGCTATTTGCAATAACAGTGGACAGATGATGACAACAGAAAACGCTCTTTGTTACGAGTCATCACCTCAAGCCTGTATCAAATGTTTTCCACAACACTCGCCACAGGATTTCCTGATGCGAAAGTTATTCTTTAAGTCACACTTTGACCTCGTTGACACATTTATCTCCCCAAGCCAGTTTCTAAAAGATCGATATATCGCCTGGGGCATCAGTGAAGACAGAATCAATGTCATCGAAAACATGCTTGACGACAATAAGTACACCGAGGCGCAGTCGCATAATTTGGTTGATACTGAATCTGATCAACGGGTGCGATTTTCATTCTATGGACAGATAAACTGGTTCAAGGGCCTTGATGTCTTATTAAACGCAATCAGCAAGCTACCGGAGGAGATTCGTGATCGTACTCAACTTGACATTAATGGTTCCGGTTTAGACACGCAACCAAAACACTTGCAAAATCAGATCAATCACCTGATCGGCGGCATGCTTGACGTTGTCAACATGAGAGGTCCCTACACACAAACCGAACTCAGCTCATTAATGAACAGTTCCCACTGGATGATTGTGCCCTCCAAATGGTGGGAAAATTCACCAATGGTAATTCTGGAAGCTCGAAAACATGGTTTGCCTGTTATCTGTAGCGATATTGGTGGAATGGCGGAGAAGGTTCACGACAAGTTTACAGGCCTACACTTCCAGGCTGGTCGCGCCGACGCCCTGGCCGCTGCCATTACCTGGGCTGTGGAGAATCCGGAAAAACAGCGAGACTATGCTGTGGCTATCAAGGAAGGTTACAAAGAGGGGGACGCCTTTGATTTGCATGACACGTTGTATCGTAAATTACTCACCGAGGCAGCAAGCCCAAGAGTGCCTACTTTGCGTTCAGTTGTAGACAACGTTAAAGCTGAGAACAACGTCTACAGCATCAATGACGCTTCAGACGCTGCATAATGTGCAGGGTTTTCTATATTAAAACCTTGGTATAAACCTGGCGCCTCCCTTATCCAGCCTTTTTTATCTGATCTGCTTCAAGACGCTGCAGCAGAACCTTGTCAATGATATCGCTATCTACATTTGTATCAAATTTTCGAGCATAGAGCGCCTCCGAACCGGCAATTGATTTCCAGTCACTCATAGTGAACGCTCTAACTCCAAGATGGTGTTCTGGTCGCATGATAAGTCGGTTGTGATTCTTATCGATTTTTTCACGAAACTGAGAATTGTAGATATAAGTCTGGAAGAAACTTTCATCAGGAATCAACGTTGTGGATAATACCTCGTATAGCTCGTAAGTGAATCGATCCTCGCGCATGTATTCAAGCAGGCTACGATGAAGATTAAACCAGTTAGCGCCCACACAGAATTGATACTCACTGAAAAACTCCTCACGTCTTCGCATCAGCAGATTATTACAAGGCCTCAGGAAAACATTGGATTGGTGCCCAAGTTCTACTATCTCGGTTCGCCAGCGCGCAGCCATTTGGCATTGAGGGTCAATAGTCTGTGGTAGAGAAAACAGTTTGGTATGGCCGCGATCTCCCCAGGGTTTCACCCTCTCACTATCATTTAGAATGCGAAGCTCTTCGACATCCACGGTCGGGACAACGCGACCACGTATGCTACTAGTCTGCGTCTTGTTAAGTTGAGCTAACCGCGACTTGATGAGCTCATTGGATTTTATTGGCAGGCATTGGCCACTAAGCACAACATAATAATTCCAGCTCTTGTCAAGATCTAGTAATGAGAATGCGCCATTGATAGTCTTTCTTAATGTCCCGGCACCACCCCAGGCAATATTGGAATCTCGTTTAATGTGCACATTTGACTTGGTCAGCCATTGCTTGATGGGTGATAAATCTACAGGCTTTCCATCATCGATATCTATAAGGAAAACATCCTCTGTGGCATACAGTGCTTCAAGCTGACGAGAAATCTGAGAAAAATTCGCGTGACAAAGTATGTGATAGGCAATCATAGCTTTAGCTGCAATTTAAATAAATACTATTTTGTACCGCTGACACTATCAGGTTGACTGACCACTAGTTGCCAGAGCTGTCGATAACTTCCAATCATCAAGCTATTAAAGCCATTAATCCGATTGTCAGGAGCGCCCCGATCACTGCATCTCTTAGCAGGGTGTACCTGAGTGAGGTGTGATGTTCGTCGGTTGATTTTCTAATATCAGGCAACACGGATGCCGGCTCCGTTGTGTACTTTTGCTGTATAGCATCAATTCCGGATAGCTCAATATTGCAAGCAATGGCATAAGCCAGAAACGTGTTGATCGATTTTTCTCCGCCATCTCCCGGATTCTTCCGAACGATCTGTGTCAGATAGTTTATGACTTGCAAATCAAGACCTCTCTGCTTACACAGCTTACGGGTGTAGGCTATATCTTTTTCCAACGCCAGTAGATTATCAAGTGCCTCCTGAAGCTCTTTACGGGATATAGCACCATGACCATACGCCTTCTCAGAGGCTTGTAGAGCCGCATCCATTAAACCCTGCATATCACCTTGCCGATTGTGAAATGCCATCTCTACCATGACATTGGTTGACTGGCCCAGAATCCCACGGGCGCGCAGCTCCGCACGCACCTCCTCCATACGGATATACAGATTTACCAACTCATGAACCGAGCTTAAAATAATATTGTCGGATGCAGGCTTCGTGGCCCTGCTCCTGCACGCCTCGGAGGCGGCTCTCGCCTCATCTTGACTAGCGTTTTCACAACCAGGGTTTTTGGCAGTTTTGACAGGCAAAAGCTCGCCAGATGTAGAATCTGTACTTTTCACATCCTCCAGGCTCGGTGCTTCTGCCTGTGTTTCAGGATTTGATTTTTGTGGTGAGGCTGACATACGGTATGGTTGTGTGTTTGCTACAAATTAATAGCAACAGATGCGGCAACTGCCACCTTATATATAATATCCACAATAGTCGCCGCTATTTGCAGATTCTTCACAGACACTTTAGGTAGCACAATTATTTCGTCACCCATCTGTACACGAGGGTTTCTGCCGCTGGACACATCACCATTAGCTCTTATAACGACTATTCGCTTCGTTTCCGCCTGAGTGCTGAACCCGCCAGAGCGATTTATATAATCCAGGGCTCGCAGGCCTGGCTGGAAAAGTATTGCCTGGGAAATAAGAACCTCGCCACTGAGCAATACCGATTCACTATTCTCTGGTATCGTAATCGTATCGCCGGACTGGAGAATAACGTTGGCAACTTTGCCGTCCTGCACCACCACCAGCCGCCCGTTGGGTTCAACTTCTCGAGTATTCTCAACAAATTGTGTTATAAGTTCGGCCTCGCGAGAACGAATTGCCGACTCAGCGTCTGTTTGCGATGAAGCTGTCAAGTATCGTGACTGCAAGCGTCGCAAACTTTCAGTTAACGCAGCTTTCTGGCGTATGGCGATCTGTTTGCGCTTCAGAGATACGGCGTTGATATTAGCTAAATTGATATCCACTTCAATTAAGTCAAGAAAATCATGTAAACGCGTATTCCTAGCCACCGCATAACGTGAAGGCCCTAGATGCGATCCTTCTACATCTATGATGACAATTGAATCATTCTGGTCGACACGGAAATGTATCTGATCACCATCATGCAACTGCTGCGCTCGAAACTCATCAATGGTTACGTAACTTGCCATCGATAGCCCGTCACGAATACCAGATATACCCACATGGCTGACGCCGGCATTCATCATGACGACATCACTTAGCTCCTCACCACTAATCGTTTCGTTGGCAAGCTCCAGTAAACCCTCGTTACTGACATCGCCGGTTACACCAACAGATGGTCCCTTGGGTCCCACGACAATGGTATCGCCATCTCTGAATTGAACAGATTGCAATTCACCGCGGCGCAGAAAACTATATAAATCAATCTTCGCTATCAACTTGTTATCGCGCCGAATGGAGATTGCGCGGTAACTGCCACGCTGGGCATCAATACCCCCGGCCCGGTCGAGAAAGTAGAGAACCGAATTCGATGGAATCCCTGAAAAACGACCCGGATTTTCAACGTAACCTGTAACAAAAACAGCCACAGGCTGTGACCCATCAAGACTGGTATAGACCTTGACGTTATCGGTGTAAACGCTGCCAACGGCCTCTGTTACCCGGCTGTTCAGATCACGATTGCTGACACCTGCCAACGGTATTGGTCCAACGCTGGGTATGAATATATTGCCCTGATGATCAACGGTAAAACTTTCATTTAATTGTGTTGCACCCCAGATACGGACACTAACGGCGTCTCCGGGTTGAATGAGGTACTCAGGATTTAGTCCATCTTCGCGATCATTACTAAACCCACCCCTGAAGAGGCTTGCTCCATAAGGCTCTAGCGTGTTGTCGGTTGACGATGTTGCAGATTGCTGCGTATTGATCAATTCAGCAGCTGACACTGGTGCAGCTTCACTGCTCAACGACGATCCGTCGAGCGATTGGGCTACAGCGATCCAGGGCGTAAAGACAAGCCACAGGAAGAGAATGCTATTTCGCATTACGAAATGGCTCCAATGAATAAAAGACACGAGTTATGGCTAAAGGTTGAACAACTCAAACTAATCAGGGACGCGCACGAATCGTGCCTACTTTCCAATATGATCCTTGAGTGCAGACCATAGAAGCCCACCAATAAGGTACAAAATAAACGAGAATATACCTACTGTAATCACGTTTTTTATACGCCTTGGTTCAACGGCTATATCAGGACGGCTAGGCTCTATGAACGTAACCAGGTACATTTTTTTCCGTTGAGCTTCGATCCTTGCCAACTCAAGAGAACCCAGTGCTGATGCATATTGCTGTTGCGCCAGTTCACGACTGACCTGCAAGGGCTGAAAGTCACCGATAAGATCCGCCGGATCTGTGCCACCGCCGCCCAGTAGGCGTCCTTTTTCAACTGCCTGTTGTTTTTTCAGTGCGTTCAGTCTGTTTCTCAACGTAGTGACTTCAGGAGAGTCATCACGCATGTAGGCACGCTTCTCTGCAAGCTCAGCCTCAGTGCCGGTAATACGCTCTTTAAGTGCAGACACGACACCAAACAAGGCATCAGCTTCCAGAATGGGATTCATTGAAACATGTAAACTGCGAAATTCCGTGAGTGCAGCACTTGCACGGTTTACCTTTTGAACAGCAAGCTCGACCTCCTCATTTGCACTTTCCAGCGCATCAGATTCCATGCGATGAGAAATATCGTTAATCAGGCTTTCACTGATCTCAATAATATTGCGAGCCAGACTCTCTGAAACATCCGGATCAAAGCTTCGCACCGACAGCGTCAATACATCACCCTGACTGTCACGCATGACCCTGACATGCTCTCGGAAAAAATCACGTGTATCTTCATCTGACGCATCATCATCAAGACGTGAAAGAAAGTCGATGTCACCATCGGAGTAGTGAGACTTTAGATCGATGCGTTTTTGTAACTCGTTCAGCATGTCATGCGAATGAACATACTCTGCCACAAGTTGGGAATCCTGACTGCCTGATGAAACTATCGATGACGTTAAAAGTGATGACAATCCGCCAGTTTGCGCCGATGTCTTTGCTGAGCGTATCGCAAAGCTTGCCTCCGACACATAGACATCAGTGGCTATCAGTCCAAAATACACAGCAGACACCAAGGTCGGCATTCCAACTACCGTAAGCAGACTTCTTACTATGGGGCTTATCATGTAGGCAAATTACACTATACGGGTCTGTAAAATCTTGTAGTTCTGCATAGCTTCTTTTATGTTGTCGTACAGCACCAAACTACCCTCTTGCAGAATTGCCGCCATATCACAGTTCCTTCTTACAGTCTCTTCGTTGTGCGACACCAGAATCACTGACGCACGGGCTTTGCGCTCTTCGAATGCCTTGCGAAACTTTTCACGATAACGCGCATCACCTGTCTCTAGTGCTTCATCCACCAGGTAATAGTCAAAGTCACAGGCAAGGCTTACCGAAAACGCAAAGCGTGATCGCATGCCCGCAGAATAATTTTTAAGCGGCACATCAAAGTAGTCTCCCAGCTCTGAAAATTCATATGTGAAGTCCTCGATGTATCGCGTGTTTTCACCATAGATTCTTGCCACAAAACGCGAATTTTCCCGAGCAGTTAGTGAACCCTGAAATCCGCCTGTGTAACCCAATGGCCAGGACACACGACCGTCACTATAAACCTTGCCCGAGTCAGCAGGCTCCGCATCACCGATGATACGAATCAATGTTGATTTTCCAGCGCCGTTCAGGCCTAGAATACCGACACTTTTTCCACTGGGAAACGTTATATTTACCTTGTCCAGTACAACACGCACACCGGCACTGGTCCGATAGCGTTTATTCAGATCTACCAGTCTGATCACAATCCTACAATCGCTTTCTTACGCATGGCACGATGCACCACCAATCCAAATGCCAGGGTTCCAAAGGCTGAGTATGTTGCGTAGCTCCAGCTAGCGTATATAGAGTTGAATTCGTAGAAATAGGCGGATCGCGTCATTTCAATCATGTGAAGTACAGGGTTGTAAAGCATGTATTCCCGAATGCCTTCGGGTATCGAGTCGGCTGTATAAAAAATACCCGAGGTTAGAAATAAAGGTCTTCCAAGCACTTGTGATGTCACTTGTCTAACGGAAGGAATAATAGGCGTAAGGCTTGCGAAAATGAGTCCCAAACCTAATCCTAAAATCCACAACAATACACAAGCCGCTAACACACCAAGCGGGTTCTCGCATCTTACGTCGATACCCAGCAGGCCAGCGCCCATCATCATCAGCCCGAATACCACTAACAATACAGATACCTCGAGCAGAGCTCTTGCAAGAATAAGGTCATATGTGGTCACCTGAGGGAAACCAAGCAAGGCTGTGTTTTGAGAGATCGCTCCCTGACATTGCGTCATGGTGTCTCGCAACATGGCAAACGGCACAAAGCCTGTGATGACAAAAACAGAGAAGTGTATTTCACTGACCGCCAGGGTACGCATGGCACTAAATATAAAGTAGATCACCACAACCATAACGATTGGTTGAAGGAAGGCCCACACAAAACCCAGCTTGTGCTCCCCATACCGCGTTTTGGTTTCTCGCAGTATTAGCGCATTGAGCACCCGACACTGCACGGTAATAGCGTTAGCAATATCCTGAAGTGAAACTGTTTGCGCTTCGAGCGCGGGTAGACCCCGCGCATCGCCAGACACGTATCTATCGCTCTGCTCGATTCAACGCTTTCGGGACCCGCAAAAGAGTACCAGGTCTAAGCTTCTGTTCGTTGACGATGTTGTTGTATTTAGCAATGGCTTCCCAGTTCAGAGCATTGCCCGTAGTGCGCTTTGCAAAAGACCACAGTGTTTCATTTACCTCAAGCCGATAGCTGCCTTTCTCATCAGATGAATTTTTTGACGACGACCCCGAAGACATGGCGGCTGCCATTTTTGTTTTTTTATCTTTAGGCCTGGATGATTTATCTTTCGAGCGCTCTGATAATTCGAGCGCTGGCGCACCTACCTTTTCGGGTTTTTCCAGCTTATTACTATCCCACACCCGGCGTTCAGCAGCATCTTCAATAGACATTGCACTCTCATCAGCGACGGCAACACGCCCACCGATTCCATTGAGTGCCTGTCGCACATACCATTTATCTTCGGACTTACAGGCAACAGCCATTTGCTGTCCACCCTCTGCGCTTAGAATCTGTTTGCACATACGACCACTGGCAGCCTGGTATTCACGACCTACCGTTAGTTTGCCCAGTGATGAGAGCAGACCGCTGTGGAAAACGACAGAATCGCCTTCCGACAAATCATTCAACTTGGCAGCTTGCCTGCCACTGGCAAGCGTGGCAGATTGAAAATCTGATGTAGAGCGTTCTGGCGAATTCGCACAGCCCTGCAATACCAGCAGCGAGCCGAGTACATACAATAGGCGAGTTCTTGAATGTTTCAACATGATATTTAGCGCTTCTCTGAATTAGCAAAAATTTCTAGTAACCCGCAGACCTCATCTTCGTGTCCATCACGGGCATCGGTAACAACGAGAGCCCGGATCTTGTATTTGCGCATCAGCAATTCTGCATCTGACACCATGGCATTCGCCGAAATTGTCACAGGTACAGGTGTCATGAAGTCTCGCACCTGTTTGTTCATCATCATCGGATCCATAATCAGAGCACGCCGTAAGTCACCGTCTGTAAGAATGCCGATCAGAGTTTTCTGGTTGGCAATAATAGCCAACCCAAACCTACCGGAAGTCATACAGAAAATCGCCTCGCGTACTGATTCATCAGGATCTATGATGGGTAGATTTTCCGTGACCATGACATCACCAACCCGTGACAACAAGCGTCGTCCGAGCATGCCACCTGGATGAAACTGGGCGAAATCTGCAGGTTTGAAGTCACGAGCCTTTATCAGGCAAACTGCAATGGCGTCCCCCAAAGCCATGATGGCCAATGCGGAGGTGGTAGGGGCAAGATTGTTAGGACACACTTCGCGTTCGATATCACAACGTAATTCAACATCCGCTTTGCTGCCGATGCTTGTATCCGGCTGGCCCACCATGGCGATGATACGATTACCAAAATACTCAAGCGAAGGCATCAGCTTCAAAACCTCTTCGGTTTCGCCGCTATGGGATATCAGTAGTATCAAGTCGTCAGTGGTAATCATACCGAGATCGCCATGCAAGGCTTCTCCCGGATGTACATAGAAACTTGGCGTGCCTGTTGAGGCTAACGTTGCGGCAATTTTTTTCCCGACGATTCCCGATTTACCCATACCCGATACTATTACCCGACCTTTGCAGGCCAATATCAGAGCAATAGCCTCATCAAATTTCCCCGTCAGATTAGCCGCAATACTAGCTAGTGCAGCACCCTGAATGGTCAAAGATTCGACGGCTATAGGTACAAAACTCGAGGAGTTGCCTTGGGTATGCGCTTTACGCTGGGCGAGACTCATGTTGCTATAAATCCATAGGACGTAAACTCAGTTCCTATTGCCAATGCCAGATCCATACCAATGGAACATCCGGGATAGTGTTTAGGGCTGGAGACTAATAGTTCGCTTAGCGCTTGGGACAGAATCAAAGCGCATTTCCGGGTATTCATGGGGCACACCCAGTCCGCTCACTTAGCAAGGACGTATTCGGACGAATAGCTGGCTATTCAATCGACGAGCAACGCAGCTGAGTGAGATGCAGGGGCGGTCAGAAATGTAATTTTATTTTGTCTCCAGACCTTGCACAATATCGTATTGGCGCGCGACACAGTCTGCCTGGCAGCCGACGTACTACATGATGGTCACATATCCCAGTAACCCAAATGTCATAACAATGCCGCATACTGCCGATGTGCCATTGATTCGGCGCTTTTGCTATCAGCCGCCAGACAATTTATATGCCCCATCTTCCGACCAGGGCGCGCCTGCGCCTTTCCATACAGATGCAAATGACAACCGGCTTCATTAAATGTAACGTCGAATTGTGGGGCCTGTGTGCCCCATACATCACCTAAAAGGTTAACCATTGCTACCGGCGACAATAAATCGGTACCACCAAGAGCTTGCCCGCATAACACCCGTAACTGCTGCTCAAACTGACTACAAAGCGTTGCATCGAGTGTGTAGTGTCCGCTGTTATGCGGACGCGGCGCCATCTCGTTGAAATAAAGCGTCCCATCTTCAGCAACAAAGAACTCTACCGCAAGCACACCAATATGATTAATAGCCTGTGCCAGTGCGCAGGCTTGCTCGCTTGCCTTCGTCGTTATATGCTCATTTTGCGTAGACGGCACCACGGATGTAAACAGAATGCCATCACGATGAACGTTCTGCGCAACAGGGAATACGGCCATGTCACCGTCAAAACCACGTGCAAGGATGACAGAAACTTCCGCTGCCAAATTGATCCGTTGCTCCAGTACACAGGCCACCGAGCCAAAATGTTCGAATGCTGACATTACCTCTTCTGTACTGTTGCAGGTGAGTTGCCCTTTACCGTCGTATCCCATTCGGGATGTTTTGAGAATGGCCGGAAAGCTCACAACGTTGGTCGCAGCGGATATGTCTTCAGTTGTTGTAATAGCGACATGCGGTACAGGTGATAGGCCACTATCGAGCGCATGCCGTTTCTCCGCCATCCTGTCTTGTGACAACTGGACGCTTGCAGCCGCCGGTGCCAACTGAGTCATGCTGGACAGCAGCTCCAGACTGCTTGCCGGAACATTTTCAAACTCGATAGTCACGGCATCGCAAGCAGCGCCCATTTTGTTTAATGCCTCGGTATCATCGTATGCCGCCACCACGGCAACGGAGGCCAACTGCATGGCAGGCGCATTTGCGTCTGGATCAAGTACCCAGACGTTATAGCCAAATTGTCTTGCCTTTATAACGAAATAACGACCCAGCTGCCCCCCTCCAATAACACCAAGGGTGGCACCAGGTGGCAGGCGCTTTACTCGAGTTCCAGCTGTGCCTTTTTTGCTCATGATAATTCCATAGCGCGTGCGTTTGCTGTTTGCGCTTCGCGCCATAAACCCAGGCGCTGCTGCATCTGTTCATCACTATGCGCGAGCATGCCAATGGCAAACAAAGCCGCATTGGCAGCACCCGCCTCGCCAATGGCAAACGTGGCTACCGGTATTCCTTTGGGCATTTGTACGATGGAATACAATGAGTCCTGCCCACTGAGATGGCGAGTAGGCATTGGCACCCCCAGCACTGGCACAAGGGTCTTGGCTGCCAGCATGCCAGGCAGATGTGCAGCCCCGCCAGCGCCTGCAATAATGCAGTGTAGACCACGTGGCTGTGCATCTTCGGCATAGCGGAACATATCGTCTGGCATGCGGTGAGCCGATACCACCCGACACTCATGAGGCACGGCAAACTCGCTCAATAGCTCGGCGGCCTTTTGCATGACCGGCCAGTCACTGTTGCTACCCATGACAATCCCAACGTGTATGTTGCTCATTCAGACTCGAAAGTTCGAAGCGGGCGGCATAGTATACTTCACGCCCGAGACCCTTCGTGTGCAAGACTATGTCTACTTCCATCTCTGCTGATGTCTCTGCTGATGCCTCTGCCGACGACGCTGCTTATGATTCGAATCATCTGGACAATCCGGATGCTTTGCATACCAGCAGCATCACATCGCTGCCTTTGCACTATCGCGGCAAAGTGCGTGACATCTACACCATTGACGATCAGCACTGGCTAATGATCGCCACCGATCGCCTGTCAGCCTTCGACGTCATCATGCCCACCGTCATTCCTGGCAAAGGCAAGCTACTCACCAAACTTGCCCTGTTCTGGTTTAATCAGGTCCGGGCTCTTATCCCCAACCATCTGGCAAACATCCCGTTGGAGGAGGTGTTGACTGACCCCGCCGAACGCGCCCAGGCTGTCGGTCGATCCATGATCATCCGGAAACTTAAACCTCTGCCAATTGAGGCGGTGGTACGCGGCTATCTTATTGGATCCGGCTGGAATGATTATCAAAAATCAGGGGCCGTGTGCGGTGTTCATCTACCCAAAGCACTATCGCAAGCCAGCAAGCTCGAGCAGCCAATCTTTACGCCTGCCACAAAAGCTGAGCTGGGTGATCACGATGAGAATATAAGCTTTGAGCGTATGTGCGAGATCATCGGTGACGAGCGTGCCGACGAGATCCGTCGCATTAGTCTGGCCTTGTACAACAGCGCCGCTCAGCACACCCTGAAGCGCGGCATAATCACCGCCGACACCAAGTTCGAGTTCGGCACCAATGCACAAGGCAACCTTGTGCTGATGGATGAAATCCTCACACCCGATTCTTCCCGCTACTGGGAGGCTACCAGCTGGCAACCCGGCACCAGCCCGAAGAGCTTTGACAAGCAATTTGTACGCGATTGGCTGGAAACGCAGGATTGGAACAAGCAAGCACCCGGGCCTGTCATTCCTGATGATATTCTTAAAAAAACACGGGCCAGGTACCAGGAAGCGGTTGATCGACTAACGGTTTAACCTTGGCCCCGATCTGAACATGGCCACAACACAATAAGAGGCTGGAGACAACATAAAATCATATGTCTGTCTCCAACTAAAAGCGCTACGGCCACCAATACAAATGCTGAAATCAGGCAATTGTTACACGTTCATCCAGATAAGCATCCTGAATAGCATTCAACAAAGCAACACCGTCTTTCATGTCTTTCTGAAACGCCTTACGACCCGATATCAGCCCCATCCCACCTGCTCGCTTGTTTATAACAGCCGTCTTGACCGCTTGCTGCAAATCATTGTCGCCCGAGCCACCACCTGAATTGATCAGTCCTGCACGACCCATATAGCAGTTGGCCACCTGATAGCGAACCAAATCCACCGGATGATCGGTGGTGAGCTCGGAGTAGACTCTCGGGTGCGTATTGCCAAAACCAATGGCGTTGTAACCACCGTTGTTTTCAGCCTGCTTTTGCTTGACGATGTCAGCCTGAATCGTACTGGCAAGATGATTAGCCTGCCCAGTAAGGTCGGCAGAGACATGATAGTCAGTGCCGTCCTTCTTGTATTCGGCGTTACGCAGATAGGCCCACAGAACCGTGACCATACCCAGCTTGTGAGCACGATAGAAGGCATCCGATATTTCCTGAATTTGCCGACGCGAATCGGGGGAGCCATAGTAGATTGTTGCACCCACGGCCAGGGCACCCAGATCAAACGCCTGCTCTACTTGAGCGAACAGGGTTTGCTCATACATGGCGGGCAATGTCAGTGTCTCGTTATGATTAAGCTTCACCATAAAAGGAATTCGGTGCGCATAGCGGCGCGATACTGAACCCAACACACCCAGAGTGGACGCCACGCAATTGCATCCGCCTTCGATGGCCAGCTCGACAATATTGGCAGGATCAAAATAGATAGGGTTAGGGGCAAACGATGCGCCTGCTGAATGCTCAATACCTTGATCCACTGGCAGCATCGACATATAACCGGTGCCACCCAAACGCCCACTGTTGAAGATCTGCTGCATGGCGCGCATGGTGCCTGAACCTCGGTCACTGACACCAATGACTCGGGAGACATAGTCAGGACCAGGCAACTGCACCATGTCTTTAGGCAAGCCTTCACAAGTATGGTCCAGCAGGTACTCAGCTTCGCTGCCTAAAAGGGAAAGCGTATCCGTCATGATTATGTGTCCAGTGTTGGTTGCAGGCGGTGATGCCCGGGAGTGATGAACAAGCAGATAGGTTGCAAACAGGTATTTTCGTCAGTTATTCAGTCGTGTTGCGGGACTGCAACATGGTGACAGCGGGTAGCGACTTGCCTTCAAGAAATTCAAGGAAAGCTCCACCGCCAGTAGATATATAGGACACCTTGTTTTCAATTCCATACTTATCGACCGCAGCCAATGTATCCCCACCCCCAGCTATTGAAAACGCGCTGGACTCGGCAATGGCTTCGGATAAAACCCGGGTGCCATGACCAAACAGATCAATCTCGAAGACCCCCACCGGGCCGTTCCAGACGATCGTTCCCGCATTCTTTATGAGCTCGGCATAGGCATCGGCCGTTTGCGGTCCGATATCAAGGATACGATCCTCAGATTGAACGTCGGCGGTAGAACGTATATTGACCTCGACCGCCTCTGAAACCTCTGGCGCACACACGACATCGACAGGGATCGGGATGGATGCACCTCTGGCCTCAGCGCGCTTCATCAATGTGGCTGCAGCTTCCACCAAGTCAGGCTCGTACAAGGAATTACCCACCTCATGACCCGCAGCCGCAATAAAGTTATTGGCAATACCACCGCCTACGATCAGTTGATCGACCTTATCGGCAAGAGTCTCCAGCACGGTCAGTTTGGTTGACACCTTGGAGCCACCCACTATTGCCACCAATGGGCGTTTGGGATTTACCAGTGCTGCCGACAAGGCATCCAGCTCTGCGGCAAGCAAAGGCCCGGCGCAAGCAATAGGTGCCTGCAGCCCAACGCTATGTGTGGAGGCCTGCGCGCGATGCGCTGTGCCAAAGGCATCCATCGCGTAGATATCGCACAGCTCGGCGTAACGTTTGCCAAGCGCTGCATCATCAGCCTTCTCGCCCACATTGAAACGCACATTTTCCAGTAGCACCACCTCGCCATCAGCAATGTTCGGTGCTTTGTCCAGATAGTCTGTGATCAATCTGACTTGCGTGCCAAGCAGTTCACCGAGTCTGACTGCCACTGGCGCCAAAGACGATTCAGCCTCAGGCTGACCTTCTACCGGGCGACCAAGATGCGACATTACCATCACCCTCGCCCCTGCCTCCATCGCATACTGCAATGTAGGAATAGAGGCACGGATGCGTTTGTCAGAGGTAATCCGGCCATTTTTCAAAGGCACATTCAGGTCTTGTCGAATCAACACACGTTGAGCCGATAAGGGCTGCTCTTTGAGTAACTTCATCATAGCGCGAAGGCTTTCCTGTAAACGATGCTGTTATGCATTCATGGCCGCCAGGGTGGTGTCCAGCATGCGACATGAAAAGCCCCACTCATTGTCATACCAGCTGCAGGCTTTTACCAGATTACCTTCCATGACACGTGTCATACCGGCGTCAAAATTGGACGATGTTGGCGTGTGGTTAAAATCGATTGAGACTAGTGGTGCATCGTTATAGGCTAGTACATTTCCGTCCGCAGCTTTTTGCATGATGCTGTTAATCTCTTCTACCGATGTATCCCTGCCAGCGGTAAACGTAAGATCAACAATGGATACATTGATGGTGGGGACCCGCATGGCAAATCCATCCAGCTTGCCGTCAAGTACCGGTAGAACAAGGCCCACAGCTTTCGCCGCACCGGTAGTGGTAGGTATCATTGACATCGTCGCAGAACGCGCCCGTCGCAAATCCGAGTGATAGACATCGGTGAGCACCTGATCGTTGGTATATGCATGGATAGTTGTCATCAAGCCGCGGACGATGCCTACTGACTCATGCAGGGCCTTAGCCATGGGTGCAAGGCAGTTAGTTGTGCACGAGGCATTGGAGATTATCTGATCTGATGCTTGCAGCTCATGATGGTTAACTCCATACACAACGGTTCGGTCAATGTCTGATCCGCCCGGCGCAGAAATAATCACTTTCTTCGCACCTGCCGCCAAGTGCATGCCAGCCTTCTCTTTACTTTTGAATAAGCCCGTACATTCCAGCACCACGTCAATGCCAAGCTCGCCCCATGGCAATTTTGACGGATCACGCTCAGCAAACACACGTAATCTGTCGCCATTTACCACCATATGATCCCCATCTACTGACACTTTACCCGGGAATCTACCGTGTGCAGTGTCGTATTGCGTTAGGTGAGCGTTAGTTTCGGCATCACCCAGATCGTTGATGGCGACAACATCGAATTCGGATGAGCGGTCCAGCTCATGGATAGCCCGCAAGATGTTGCGACCGATTCTGCCGTAGCCATTAATGGCGATTTTCACTGTCATTTTTTTCCCCTTTAACCTATTTCATTTTTTGCGTTTTACCGCACTCAGCGTGTGTAAAGCGCTGTGCGCTGGCAAATGCTCAAGCGTTATCAGTGATGCAGGCTTTAACACGTGCCGTCAAATTGTCAGCCGTCAAATCAAAATGTTTATAAACCTCGGCGGCAGGTCCGGACTCACCATAGGTATCAATCCCCAGCACATCACCATCCAGGCCGACGTACTTGCGCCATCCATCAGTGCTGCCTGCCTCCACTGCCACACGATTACGCTGCGATGACGGTAATACGGATTCGCGATAGGCAGCGTCTTGAGTATCAAATGTATCGGTACTTGGCATGGATACCACCCGAACCGCAGATCCTTGCTCAGCTAATGCTTTCGCTGCATCCATAGCGATACCCACTTCAGAGCCTGTCGCTATGATGATGGCCACAGGCTCTTCAGAAGGCTCGTGCAGGATGTATCCGCCTCGAGCGATATTGGACAATTGCGATGCATCACGCTCTTGATGTTGCAATCCCTGTCGACTAAAAACAAGACACGACGGACCTTGCTTACGCTCGACCGCAAGCTTCCACGCGACAGCAGATTCAACCGCATCCGCCGGACGCCATAGCGACATACCTGGAATAAGTCGTAGAGTGGCGGTTTGTTCCACCGGCTGATGCGTAGGACCATCTTCGCCGACACCAATAGAGTCGTGAGTGAAGACAAAAATATTGCTCAACTTCATGAGCGCACACATGCGCAAAGCATTACGCGCATATTCGGAAAACATTAAAAATGTCGCTGAATAAGGACGAAAACCACCGTGCAGACATATGCCGTTTGCGATAGCCATCATGGCGAATTCACGCACGCCATAATTGATGTAGTTACCACTGGCGTTGTTGAGAATCTCTTTCGAGCCACTCCAGATCGTGTAGTTGGAACCCGCCAGATCAGCGGAACCGCCCAGAAATTCCGGTAATAACGGACCCAGACCGTTCAATGCATTTTGCGAAGCTTTACGTGAAGCTATGCTTTCGGCTTTCGCAACTACCCCATCAACGTAGGTTTGCGAGTTTTCATCCCAACCAACTGGCAACTTGCCCGCCAATCGTCGCTCAAACTCAGCCGCCTCGTCAGGATGAGTTTTTTTATACGCTGCAAACAATGCATGCCACTGCTCTTCACTTGAAGCACCGGCTTGCTTTGCATTCCATCCGGCATATACCTGTTCAGGCACATCGAATGGGCCGTGCTGCCAGCCAAGCTGTTCTTTGGCCAAGGTAATTTCATCAGTGCCTAATGGCGCACCATGACTACTTTCCTTGCCGCCTTTGTTTGGCGATCCAAAACCAATTGTGGTCTTCGCACAGATTAATGTCGGCTTGTCGGTGTTGTCGCGCGCCTGGTCAAAGGCAGCCTTAATAGCATCGCTATCGTGGCCATCGACGCCTGCAATCACATGCCAGCCATAGGCTTTGAAGCGTGCGGGCGTGTCGTCAGTGAACCAACCTTCGACTTCACCATCAATGGAGATTCCGTTGTCGTCATAGACCGCCGTCAATTTTCCAAGACCCAGGGTGCCAGCCAAGGAACACGCCTCGTGAGAGATACCTTCCATCAGACAACCATCACCCAGAAACACATAGGTACGGTGGTCGACGATGGCGTGTTCGGCACTATTGAATTGAGCGGCCAATGTGCGCTCGGCGATGGCCATTCCGACAGCATTGGCGATGCCCTGCCCCAGGGGTCCCGTAGTGGTCTCTACCCCCGGCGCGTATCCGTACTCCGGGTGGCCAGGTGTTTTTGAATGCAATTGACGGAAATTCTTCAATTCCTCAATGGGCAGTGCATAGCCCGTAAGATGCAACAGGGAATACAGCAACATGGAGGCATGGCCGTTGGACAGGACAAACCGGTCACGGTTAACCCAATCCGGGTTGGCCGGATTATGGATCAGGAAATCGTTCCAGAGCACCTCGGCGATGTCCGCCATCCCCATAGGCGCGCCGGGATGGCCTGAATTGGCCTGCTGGACAGCATCCATGCTTAATGCACGCACGGCATTGGCGAGTTCGCGACGGGAAGTCATACAGCGGGAATCTCCTGAGCTTCAACGCGCATTTCCAGCGCATCCGGTGGTGAATATAGTGATATAGCTCGCAAGTATAAATGACAGAGGCCTTTTAAATGGCCTTCAATGCCAATAGGTTCTGCCTCCGGGTGGAACAGATTTAACATGATAGAGATTGTCAGCCACATATTTACCTTTCATTGCGTCGCCCGTCGAGTATAATAAGGGGTTACGCTGACAGCAGGTACCGTATGACCGCTAGAATTGCAATGGACAAGACCCAACAGTCCAGCCTCAAAGAGCTAATCTCCAAGGGCAAGGAACAGGGTTATCTCACCTACGCTGAAGTGAATGATCACCTGCCGACCGAGATCGTCGATCCCGATCAGGTAGAAGAAATCATCGCCATGATCGTCGATATGGGCATTACGGTGTCCGAAGTCCGCCCGGACGACGACGAGATCAGCATCTCGGACAAAACCTCCAACACCGATGAAGACGCAGCCGACGAAGCGGCAGCCGTTCTCGCAACCGTAGATGGAGAATTTGGCCGCACCACCGACCCCGTGCGCATGTACATGCGTGAGATGGGCACTGTAGAGCTACTCACCCGCGAAGGCGAGATAAAGATAGCCAAGCGCATTGAGGAAGGCCTCAAGCAGGTATTGCGCGCGTTGGGCACCTACCCCGAGACCATCAACGTGCTGCTGGAGCGCTACCAGCAGGTTCAGGAAGAACAGCTGCGCTTCACCGACATCATCATCAACTTCATGGAGACCACTGATGAGATCAAGGTTGCCAAACCACCATCTGACGATGATGACGACGACGAAGTTGTAGACACTGGCCCCGATCTTGAAGAGGTCAAGCGTCGCATGATAGCGCTGCAAAAGACGTACGCAAAGGCGTTGAAAGCGATTGATGCAGCGGGTGGTATCCAGGATGATGCGGGCAAGGCTGAGATGGAAAAAGTCTCTGACATTTTCCTCGAATTCAAATACGCACCTGTCTTTGTTGCCACACTGGTTGGCGGATTACGTGGCCAGGTTGATCGCATCCGCTCACTCGAGCGTCAAATTCGTGACATGTGTGTAAAGCAATGTCGCATGCCTCGCGGTACCTTTATCTCCTCTTTCCAGGGTCGAGAAACAGACCTTACATGGCTGGATGATGCGTGCAAGGTCAAGAAGCCTTACGCCGTCGCACTGGAAGAGCGCCGCACCGAGATCGAACTGCTGCAGACACGTATTCAGCAAATCTGTGTTGCCAGCCAGTTGCGCATTCAGGACATCAAGGAAATCAACCGCAAGATGTCAATTGGTGAGGCGAAAGCGCGCCGCGCCAAGAAAGAAATGGTGGAAGCTAACTTGCGTCTGGTTATCTCGATTGCCAAAAAATACACCAACCGTGGTTTGCAGTTCCTCGACCTTATTCAGGAAGGCAACATAGGCTTGATGAAAGCTGTGGACAAATTCGAATACCGTCGTGGCTATAAATTCTCAACCTATGCCACCTGGTGGATTCGTCAGGCCATCACCCGCTCTATCGCGGATCAGGCTCGTACCATCCGAATTCCGGTACACATGATAGAAACCATCAACAAGCTGAACCGTATTTCCCGACAGATGCTACAGGTGATGGGTCGCGAGGCTACGCCTGAAGAGCTGGCCGAGAAGATGGAAATGCCGGAAGACAAAATCCGCAAGGTGCTGAAGATTGCCAAAGAGCCTATCTCCATGGAGACGCCCATCGGCGATGATGAAGACTCGCATCTGGGTGACTTCATTGAAGATCAGAACATCCTGTCGCCTATTGAGACTGCCACTGGCCTTGGGCTGGGTGAGACCACGCACGAAGTTCTGGCTAGCCTCACACCACGTGAAGCCAAAGTCTTGCGCATGCGTTTTGGTATCGATATGAATACCGACCACACGCTTGAAGAAGTAGGCAAGCAGTTTGATGTAACCCGAGAGCGTATTCGTCAGATTGAAGCCAAAGCACTAAGAAAGCTTCGCCACCCTACCCGCTCTGAGCAGTTGCGCAGTTTTCTGGATACCCAGGGGGAGTAAAAGTTTGGAATATCACACCAACTTGTTGTGTTGGTGCGCTAGAATTCGGGGTTGACTCTACGCGTGTAGAGTCAGCTTTCGAAATGATGCAAATCAGTTAACAATCACTCTACACGTGTAGAGTCCTCTTCGGGATAGAGGTCAAAAAGTTTCTACCTAAGGGCCTGTAGCTCAGTTGGTTAGAGCAGGGGACTCATAATCCCTTGGTCGGAGGTTCGAGTCCTCCCGGGCCCACCACTATTTTTGGATATTGCCATATATAGGACCGGGACCATCTAAGGTCCGTTTTGGACTCGGGATGGTCACAATGGGATCATCTGGGGTCCGCGTGACCGA
>Ga0114953_1000044_pt1 | contig 71108 bp, 63 predicted proteins | sample SidtaG_FD_87298 | JGI IMG/M metagenome (GOLD analysis project Ga0114953, IMG submission 87298) | Marine algal microbial communities from Sidmouth, United Kingdom - Sidmouth_Male2 metaG | ecosystem: Host-associated > Algae > Red algae > Unclassified | place: Sidmouth, United Kingdom | collected...
TGGATGAAAATGAAACGGTATCTACCTTCATTGCCAAGTCTGAAGCAGCTCCTTAAAAAAAACTGCTGCTCAATGACACGTCGACCCGCAAAGAGCGCTTCGCTTGCGGGTCGTCAAATTCTTGCGATGATATTTCAGAGTCTGGTATCCGGGCGGTCATGTGATTAAATTGCGGCCGACCGATACTGACATAGCCATCACATCGTAGCTTATTGTCGCTTCAGTGATCGAATCTGAAATCGTGCAGGGTTAAGCAAAGGCGCCCAGGTCGCAATATCATTACCACCCAGCATTAGGTTAGCAAGCAAACCTGCAGCGAAAGGCGCTGTAACAATGCCTCTGGATCCCAAGCCGCCTAACACATAAGCGCCTTCATGTTCAGGTAGGGCAGGATATCGAGTAATGTTACGGGCATGGTGTAAATCCGAGTACACCTCTCTACAAGCTATGATATCAGGCACTGGTCCAACGAGTGGCAATCTATCAGTTGTTGTTGCGCGCACCCCCGCGTAAGCATCGACTATTGTTGGCTGATTTTGCAACTCTGGCACCATGGCATTGAGGCCTTCCAGATTCGATAGATCATCCTCAGGCTTTATCGAATCTTCACAGTGATCACGTTTGAACGTAGCGCCCACAATCATCGTGTCGCCGTCAGGAATGAAATAATGCTTGCCACTGATCACATGCCTAATGTTCGCCAATTCGACCGTGTTTGAAATACGACTTATTTGCCCGCGCGCAAGCGTTATCGGCAATTCACAGGTCATGGGCAATTCCGTTAATTGAGCGCCAGAGCCTAGAACCAAATGTGAAGTGAGCAGCGATGGCTGACCGTCAATATCGATCTTCCAGTGACTGTCTGAAGATTTTTCAACACCGCCAACCCGACAGTGGCAACGCACTTCAATCAAAGAGTGTTGCAGCAGTGCATGACATAACTTCGCAGGATTCAACCACCCTGACTGATCGAACAACAAGCCATGCGAGGCAATGGAGTTGCCAGATAGCTGGCGCACTTGATCAGGCAACAGACAACGGTAATGCGCAGAGGCAGGATAGGGCCTCTCGACAAGCTGTATAACTCCACACGCGTTGTACTCGCACGCATCGATAAGGTTCCAGTTGCGAAGCTTTTCTAAAAGATAGCTATGTGCCTCAACGTAAAAGCTCATGGCAAGGCTTGGGCAACGAGTAACAAAAGGCTTAACGATACCCGCAGGGTTTGATGAGCTACCACGGGCTGGTGTTGCCTGCGCGTCCAACACGATGACACTGATACCAAGCTCTGCAAGCGTCCTGGCCATCCAGCAGCCGGCAAGCCCTGCGCCCACCACCACTATCGGCTCGGCTGATTCGGTTGTTACCGGATTATCATTCGTAAACTGATCCCACGGCAGGGAGTCAGGCATGCGTGTAATTCGATTGCACGTATTCGTAAACAATACTTTGAAATTCTTCGGCGATATGATCGCCCTTGAGCGTCATGGCTTTTTCTCCGTCTATATACACCGGTGCTATCGGTCGCTCGCCAGTGCCTGGCAGACTAATGCCGATATTGGCATGCTTGCTTTCGCCAGGGCCATTCACCACGCAGCCCATGACGGCCACCGACATGTCTTCCACCCCCGGGTGCGCAGACTTCCACTCCGGCATGCTGTCGCGCAGATAGGTTTGTATGCGATCGGCAAGGATTTGAAAGTAGGTGCTGCTGGTGCGTCCGCAGCCTGGGCAGGCGGTAACCATGGGCGTAAAAGAGCGTAATCCCATGGTTTGCAGAATTTCCTGAGCAACTATTACCTCTTTAGTCCTGTCGCCATTGGGTTCGGGTGTTAAAGAGATTCTTATCGTGTCGCCAATACCTTGTTGGAGTAGCACAGCCAGTGCGGCCGTGGAGGCCACGATGCCCTTAGACCCCATGCCGGCCTCTGTCAGTCCAAGGTGCAGCGCGTAATCCACCTGCGTTGACAGGTTTTGATAGACCGAGATCAGATCCTGAACCCGACTCATTTTGCAGGACAAGATAATGTTGTTGGCGCTCAAACCTAACTCGACGGCACGCTCTGCACTATCGACTGCTGATTTAATAACCGCCTCGCGATTGATCTGGTCCAGAGGTTTCGGGTTTTTCAAAGAGGCATTCTCATCAAGCATGCTTGCGAGCAGGTCCTGATCCATGCTGCCCCAATTCGCACCAATTCGCACCGGTTTATTGTTTTTCGCAGCAATTTCGATCATTTGCGAAAATTGCTCGTCCCGTTTGGCGCCTCGGCCCACATTGCCCGGGTTTATCCGGTATTTTGCCAGAGCCTCGGCACAATCAGGCACTGCAGAAAGCAATTTATGGCCGTTGAAGTGGAAATCACCCACCATTGGTACGTTGACATCCATGGCGGCCAGTCTGTCGCGGATTTCCGGTACGGCATTTGCAGCAGCTTCAGTATTCACGGTAATACGCACAATTTCAGAGCCGGCTCGAGCCAGATCGGCGACCTGAGCCGCTGTACGCACAGCGTCTTCCGTATCGGTGTTCGTCATTGACTGAACTACGATGGGTGTTGCTCCGCCGACAGTTATCGGACCAATCTGTACCTTACGGGTGGTTTTACGTGGCATTTTGAGAATTTAAGGCTTGATCGCGGAGGCGTTGGGCCTTAGTTTATCCTGTAATAGTTCAGCTGGCACTCGTGCAATGAATCCTGTGGTGAGAATGAAGCAATGACCGCTAATCCGGTGTACGAATTCACCGATCGAGAGCAGCATATTCTCAAGCTGCTCGTAGATCATTACATCGAGGAAGGTACGCCAGTAGGTTCAAGAACATTGTCGCGCCTGCCGGGTATTGATATCAGTGCTGCATCGGTACGCAATGTCATGGGCGATCTGGAGCATATGGGGCTTCTCAAGTCACCGCATACCTCCGCCGGGCGTGTACCCACGTCAGCCGCTTTCCGTGTGTTTGTCGACCAGCTACTGGATGTAAAACCCCCGACTAACTGTACTGTGGAGCACATCCGCGGTCTTCTCGATCCCACTCTGGATGATCAGGCGCTGGTAAAAGTTGCCTCGAGTTACCTCTCTGGCTTTACGAAGATGGCTGGTATGGTAACAGTGCCCAGGCGCGAAGAAAAGCCGCTGCAACAGGTAGAGTTTTTGCCGCTTTCTGATCGACGCGTGCTGGTCATTCTTATAATCAGTGACAAGGAAATTCAGAATCGCATCATTCATGTTGAGCGTGATTACACCAAGGACGAATTGTCTGTCATCGCTAATCAGCTCAACGCTGAATATCTGGGATGTTCTCTGGCCGAGGTGCGCGATCGAATGCGCGCGGAGTTACATCGTACGCGTGAAGACATGAGTACCGCCATGCAGATGATGATCGATGTAGCAGGACAGGTTTTCGGCTCCGAAGATGTCAATGACGACGATGACATGTTGGTCGCAGGGGAGACTAACCTGATGGATCACGCTGATCTGGGCGATGTCAGCAAGTTACGTGAGCTTTTCGATGCGTTCCAGGAGAAGAGGGATATTTTTCATCTCCTGGAGCGATGTGCCTCTGCTGAAGGGGTGCAGATATTCATTGGTCGCGAATCAGGTTACGATGCGCTGGGCGAATGTAGCGTTGTCACCGCACCCTATGAGATCAATGGAAAACTATTAGGCGTGCTGGGCGTGGTCGGTCCAAAGAGAATGTCCTATGCACGGGTTATTCCGGTCGTCGATGTCACCTCTAAACTCTTGAGTGCGGCCTTGAATCTTCGTAGTTAGCGCTTATATTCGCGACGACACATCACATACACAGATTGAGAGCACTATTCATGATGCCAGACAATAAAGACCCGTCTGACACGGCCAGCGATAAGGCGGCCAACGATGTCGCACACGAGGAGCCTGAGATTCCCTCCGTTGTCGGTGAGCCAGCAGACGCAATTGCTACTGACGACTCCATCGTGGAGACCGACGACGATCCCTTGAAATTCGGTGATCAACGCATGGCCGACCCGGATGAGGAATCACAGGACGAGGTCTCTGTGCTTAGCAGGCAGCTACTGGAGGCAGAGTCCAAGGTGGCCGAGCATTGGGATCGACTTTTGCGGCTGCAGGCGGAGATGGAAAACCAGCGCAAGCGTGCACTTAACGATGTCAGCAAAGCAAAGAAGTTTGCTTTGGAAGGCATCGTCAACGATCTTCTGCCAGTACGGGATAGTCTTGAAATGGGGCTGGCAGCTGCATCTTCCGAGGAGACTAACCCTACATCAATCGTTGAAGGGGCAGAGCTTACATTGAAGATGTTGTCGCAGCTATTCGAGAAGAACAATATCGCAGAGATCAATCCGGTGGATGAAAAATTCGATCCTGAGTTCCACCAGGCGATGTCAATGCAGGAGATCGAAGGCAAGGCGGCTAATACCGTTGCCAGCGTGATGCAGAAGGGTTATACACTCAATGACAGGCTGGTACGCCCCGCGTTGGTGATGGTAGCGAAATAGCGGGACTGTAAAACTTCCGGATCGTTCGGAAATATGGTGGATAATATTTCGGAAAACCGTTACCAAGTATTGAAATAGGGCGCACGGTCCACATCATTCTTTCAACAACAGGATGCCTTTTAGAGGGTTCTGGCTTTCCACATTCGATTTAAGATTAAGGATTTGAAATCATGGGTACCATCATCGGAATCGACCTTGGCACGACGAATTCGTGTGTCGCGGTCATGGAAGGGGGCAAGCCCCGAGTTATTGAAAACGCTGAAGGCGATCGTACTACGCCTTCCATCGTCGCTTTCTCAGACGACGGCGAAGTTATTGTTGGCCAACCTGCCAAACGTCAGGCAGTAACCAACCCCAAGAACACGCTGTATGCGGTCAAGCGATTGATCGGTCGGCGCTTCGATGAGGAGGCGGTGCAGAAAGATATCGAGCTGGTACCGTACAAAATCATCAAGGCAGAAAATGGTGATGCATGGGTAGAGGCTGGCGGTAAAGGCATGGCTCCACCGGAGGTTGCCGCCCGCGTCCTGATGAAGATGAAGCAAACCGCTGAAGAGTACCTTGGCGACACGGTGACCGAGGCTGTAATAACAGTGCCAGCCTACTTCAACGATTCACAGCGCCAGGCGACCAAAGACGCCGGCCGAATCGCTGGTCTTGAAGTCAAGCGAATCATCAACGAGCCGACTGCAGCTGCACTTGCCTATGGCATGGATAAGCAGCGTGGTAACAAGACTGTTGCGGTTTACGACCTGGGAGGCGGTACTTTTGATATCTCTATCATAGAGATTGCAGAGGTCGATGGTGAGCACCAGTTTGAAGTGCTTTCCACTAACGGCGATACTTTTCTGGGTGGTGAGGATTTCGACAACCGACTTATCGAATATCTTTCTGATGAGTTCAAGAAAGAAAGTGGTATTGATGTAAACAACGATCCACTGGCTTTACAGCGCCTTAAAGAGGCTGCAGAGAAGGCCAAGATTGAGTTGTCAAGCACTCAGCAGACAGACGTTAATCTTCCCTATATAACAGCTGATGCATCTGGCCCTAAACACCTGAATATAAAAGTATCGCGTGCCAAGCTTGAATCTTTGGTTCAGGACCTGGTAAGCCGTACAATCGAGCCATGCAAGATTGCATTGAAAGATGCAGGTGTCTCGGCGTCAGAAGTCGACGATGTCATCATGGTCGGCGGCCAGACTCGCATGCCCAAAGTTCAGGAAACCGTTAAGGATTTTTTCGGCAAAGAGCCACGCAAAGATGTAAATCCTGACGAAGCAGTTGCAGTGGGTGCAGCCATTCAAGGCGGCGTATTAGGCGGGCAGGTGAAAGACGTATTGCTTCTGGATGTTACTCCGTTGTCTCTGGGTATCGAGACGCTAGGCGGGGTCATGACCAAGTTGATCGATAAAAACACGACAATACCGACGAAAGCGCAGCAGGTATTCTCCACAGCCGACGACAACCAGACTGCTGTTACTGTGCATGTATTGCAGGGGGAGCGTGAGATTGCCAACACCAATAAGTCTTTAGGACGTTTTGATCTGGCAGATATTCCTCCAGCGCCTCGTGGAGTTCCGCAAGTTGAGGTGACTTTTGATATTGACGCTAACGGCATCATGAACGTCTCGGCTCGCGACAAGGCGACGGGCAAGCAGCAGTCTATCGTTATCCAGGCGTCAAGTGGCCTGTCTGAAGAAGAGATAGCCGCCATGGTGCAGGATGCTGAGGATCACGCGGCAGATGATGCCAAGTTGCGGGGTCTTATCGACAAGCGTAATCAGGCTGAGCAGTTGATTCACGCCGCTGAAAAATCAGTTGCTGATTTGGCAGATCAGCTCGACGAAGGCGAAAAAACCGATATCGAGGGCAAGATAGCCGAGTTGCGCGCAGTTCTTCCAGGCGAAGACGAGGAGGCTATTGACGCAAAGATCAGCGATTTGAGCGAGGCAGCTGGTAAACTTGCGGAAAGAGCTTATGCACAGCAAGGCGCAGATGCCGAGGGTCAGCCGGAAGCCGATGGTAGTGATGCTCAGGATTCTGCAGGGCAGTCTGCCAATGCAGATGATGCAGTAGATGCCGAGTTTGAAGAAGTGAAGGAAGACAAAGCCTCTTAAGGTTCTAATACAGTCTTCTTTTGGTGATAGCAGGGAAAGGTCGGACGTCTGGATGTGTGTCACAGCATAGTATGTCTGTGATAAGCCAGCACTTTCCGACCTTTTTCTCGTTTATGGAACTAATCAGGTCTCAGTAAAATGGCGCAGCGCGATTATTACGAGGTATTGGGTGTATCCAAGGATGCCTCTGAAGCCGAATTGAAAAAGGCATACAGACGCCTTGCGATGAAGTACCACCCGGATAGAAATCCGGACGACGAAGCAGCTTCCGAAAAATTCAAGGAAGCCAAAGAAGCGTTCGAAATTCTGAAAAACAAAGAGAAGCGCGCATCGTACGATCAGTTTGGTCACGCTGGTGTGAGCAATCAGCCCGGCGGTGGTGGTTTTGGAGGCGATGGCGCTGACATCAATGATATCTTCGGTGATGTATTTGGCGACATTTTCGGGGGTGGTCGTCGCGGTGGAGGCGGTGGCGCGCGAGTTTATCGAGGTGATGATCTTCAGTACAACCTGGAGATCACTCTGGAAGAGGCTGTCGCAGGCACATCAACTGAAATAAAGATTCCTAATCTTGTAGCATGTGAAGTTTGTGATGGCAGTGGTGCCAAGCGTGGTACATCACCCAGCAGTTGTTCCACATGCCATGGCGTAGGTCAGGTGCGCATGCAGCAAGGCTTTTTCTCCGTCCAGCAAACCTGTCCGGCATGCCGTGGAAAAGGTAAGGTGATTACCGATCCATGTCCCAAATGCCGTGGTCAAGGGAGAACTCAAAAAGAGAAAAAACTGTCGGTCAAGATTCCGGCAGGTGTTGATAATGGCGACAAGATTCGTCTCTCAGGTGAGGGCGAGGCAAGTGATAGCGGTGGGCCTGCTGGCGATCTTTATGTTGCTATCATGGTCAAGAATCATCCGATTTTCGAGCGTGATGGAGCTGACTTGCATTGCACGGTTCCCATTAACTTTGCTACAGCGGCGATAGGCGGGGAGCTGGAAGTTCCGACATTGAACGGCCGTGTGAAACTAAAAATACCAGCAGGTACACAAACCGAGAAATCATTTCGATTGCGAGGTAAGGGCGTAAAGCCTGTTCGTGGAGGACCTGTTGGCGACCTACTGACCAAAGTGCGCGTAGAAACACCCGTTCATCTGAACAATGAGCAGCGAGACCTCCTGCAAAAATTCCATGACACGATAAGTGGATCTGATGCTCAGAAGCACAGCCCACAGGCGCACAACTGGCTAGGTGGTGTAAAGAAATTTTTCGACGATCTTCGTGGCTAGTCCACTGTGCGGTCCGCTTAGAATAAAACCACTCAGTCTCATCCAGACCCGATGTAGCTAATTTCCGATAGACTTGCCTTATCTTGATATCGGGATAAGGTTTTGTGCTTGAGAAAGAGCCGAGCGAATCAACGCCGCCAGCAGATAATGATCAGTGGATGCAGCGTTGGCATCCTTTGCAACGTGAATGGGTCATCTTCAGCGCTCATCGTCAGAACAGACCGTGGACGGGCGAGAAGATTCGGCACACCAAAAATGAATCTGCTGAGCATGACCCCACCTGTTATCTCTGTCCCGGCAACCGTCGGGTTGGTGGTGCTATAAACCCGGATTATCACGGTGTATTCGTATTCGATAATGACAGGCCAAGTATCAGTCTGGATGCTCCGATAGATCTGCAACGACCTCCCGGAATTTATCGCAATAAACCTGCAACGGGTATCACTCGGGTTATTTGCTACTCACCGGAACACAATGTCAGCATGAGTGAGATGTCAGTGTCGCAAGTGGCAGATGTTATTCATCAGTGGCAGCAGCAGAGTCAAGAGCTATCCGCGCATCCAGACGTGACGAGTGTTTGTATTTTTGAAAACCGGGGTGAGATGTGTGGAATGTCTAATCCGCATCCACACGGTCAGATATATGCCACCAATTTTGTCTACAAGAATATAGAAAGTCATCTGCTGGCCGCAGAAGAGCATTTCGAGAATACCGGGCGTGTTCTCTTTCAGGATATTCTTATTGCTGAGCAAGCTGAAGAGTCGACGCGGCAAAGGATTGTGGTGCAGAACGATACCATGCTTGCATTCGTGCCGTACTTTGCTCGATTCGCCTACGAGCTTTACATTGCCCCACGACGTACTGTCTCACACTTATCACAACTTAATGATGCTGAAAATGCAGATCTTGCCAGCATCATTAAACAAGTTCTTGTGCGTATGGATAACCTTTGGACTATGCCGTTTCCTTATCTGATGATGGTGCATCAAGCACCGGTGAATGGCACAGAATACCCCTTGTTTCATAGCCATATCGCGTTTTATCCGCCGCTGAGGACACCGGAACTACGCAAGTTTGTAGCCGCTCATGAGATCGGTGGTGGAAACTTTCTGGCAGACACGATGCCCGAGGCAACGGCGGCTGAACTCAGGGCGTGTTCTACGATTCACTATCGTGACGTCTGATATGTGGCGATATGACCCGACCAGTAAAGAGTCAACAGGGGTAATAGCGGGGAGTAGGCCAGGTCCAGAGGTGTCATCGGACACTACCGAGTTACCATTGGATATCAGGGCAGCGCTGGAGTCTCTAGTACAGCGTATCCTATCCGGTGATGAGCTGGTAGCACCGTATTTTACAAGCTCTCAACCATTGATAGCGGCGCGAGCACCAGGACGACTGGATGTTATGGGTGGTATTGCTGACTATTCCGGGTCCACGGTGTTGCAGTTGCCATTAAAAGAATCCACCGTGATGTTTTGTCAGTATCACCACACACCTGAATTCAGACTTGTCTCGCAAGCCATCGATGGTGATGCTGATGCGCAAGTGTTCTGTATGCCGATGAGCGACTTTTTTGATGGTAAGTCAGGTCTGGCTTGCAGTGAAGTCCACATGCATCACTACTTCAATAGTCTTGGTGATGAATCCCGGTGGGCAGCGTACGTTGCAGGCGTGATTACCGTGCTAATGGTGCACACTGATTGCGACATATCAACAAAACGCGGATTGCAATTGCATGTCTCCTCCACGGTACCACCAGGTAAAGGGGTGAGCTCATCGGCAGCACTCGAAGTTGCCACTATGCGAGCTCTTTGCTGTCTACTCGAATTAACACTTAGTGCACATGAGCAAGCGCTATTGTGTCAGCGTGTTGAAAACCATATTGTCGGAGCGCCGTGTGGTTTGATGGATCAGATGGCCAGTAGTTGCGGCCAACAAGGTGCTTTGATGCGTATGCTGTGCCAGCCAGATATCGTTGAGGAACCTGTGCTATTGCCGGATGGTTTGTCGCTGTGGGGTATCGATTCGGGCATTCGTCATGCAGTTACTGGGGCCGACTATAGCTCTGTACGCATTGCAGCGTTCATGGGCTATCGGTACTTGCTTGAACTGGCGGGTATTGCAGGCAAAGAGATCGCAGCGGCAGATATTGTGGATACGCTCTGGCAAGGGTATCTGGCCAATGTCAGTATGTTCGAATTTGTGCAGAGCCTGGAGGCACAATTGCCTGAGCAGTTGTCGGGTCTGGATTTTCTCCAGCACTTTGACGATACGACAGATGCGATTACTGTTGTAGATCCAGATGCTATTTATGCCGTTCGTGTGTGTACTGCACACCCTATTGAAGAACATTTTCGCGCCCGACTCTTCATCCAGCTGGCTAACGCTGCACACAGCAATATAGATCAAGAATCACTGGCAAAGCTAATGGGTGAGTGCATGTATCAATCTCATGCCAGCTATTCCCGTTGTAAATTAAATAGCGATGGCACTGACGATCTGGTTGCAAGATTAAAATCTTGTGATCACGACTCTGGCATTTATGGCGCAAGGATTACCGGAGGTGGCAGTGGTGGTGTCGTGGCTGTACTAGCGCGTTCGGACTCCCACAGCCTCATACATTCAATAGCTTCGCAGTATGCGGCTAGCTGGGGAGTAGGAGGGCATGTGTTCAGCGGCTCATCTGCAGGAGCGGAAGGCTACCATCTGGTGCCTGCAACAATTGTCTAGTTATCGCATAGTTGGTTCGTGTTGTTATCAGATGACTTTCTTACCGGGCCTGCTTCTGACATACTCAACCCTAGTGTTGCATAAAATTTCGAGTCCAGAAGCTTATAGAGCTGTATATAAGTACCGGTGGCGGCCCCGGCTGCACGGAGTTTTTACTGGATAGAGCCTAGTCATTCTAGGTGAGATCCAGGAAAAATGAGTACAGCCGGGGCCGCCTTCGGTACTTAGATGCTGCTATAGAAGGAGCGAAGCGGTTCTGGGCCGGAATTTTATGCAACACTTGGGTCAGGCAAGGCTCTCGTTAAAGGGCTAAGGGAACACGAAAACAAACAGGTCTTCTTACTCAACAGATAGAGGGAATAACATTATGATGAAACGATTACTTGCACTGGCTACGACCGTAGCCTTGTCAGCCATCGCACCGGCCTATTCGGCCGATAAAGGCACGGTAGGTATTGCCATGCCAACCAAGTCATCCGCCAGGTGGATTTCAGACGGCGATTCGATGGTTGAGCAATTCACCGCCGCAGGCTACGAAACCGATTTGCAGTATGCTGAAGATGATATTCCCAACCAGCTGGCACAGATCGAAAACATGATTACCAAAGGCGTTGATGTTCTGGTGATCGCTGCGATAGACGGTACTACCTTATCTAACGCTCTGGAAAACGCCGCCGCTTCAGACATCAAAGTCATAGCCTATGACCGGCTAATTCGCGATAGTGCAGATGTTGATTATTACGCGACATTCGATAATTTTAAAGTCGGTGTACAGCAGGCTAGTAGCCTGGTAGCTGGCCTGGAAGAACGTTTCGCTGACGATAAGCCATGGAATGTGGAATTGTTTGGTGGCTCACCTGATGACAATAACGCCTTCTTTTTTTATGACGGTGCAATGTCTGTACTTCAACCGTTGATAGACAGCGGTGATATCGTCATACCATCAAAGCAGATGGGCATGGATAAAGTAGGCACACTCCGCTGGGATGGGGCGGTTGCCCAGTCCAGAATGGACAATCTGTTGTCAGCCTATTACGGTGACCAGGATCTTCACGGCGCATTGTCTCCGTATGATGGTTTATCCATCGGAATTCTCTCTTCCCTGAAAGGCCTGGGTTACGGTTCTGGCGGAATAAAGATGCCCATTGTTACTGGTCAGGATGCTGAAGTCCCTTCAGTGAAATCCATGCTTGCCGGCGAGCAGTATTCCACCGTGTTCAAGGATACTCGTACACTGGCAGGCGTCACCGTTGGTATGGTAGAAGCGCTATTGAACGATGGTACTCCTGACATCAACGACACCGAGACCTACGACAATGGCATGAAAATCGTGCCATCCTATTTGCTGGAACCGGTGCCAGTTGATAGCAGTAACTGGGAAGCTGCTCTGATCGAGTCAGGCTATTACTCAATGGATCAGATCAAGTAGAGCCTCGGCAATTGTTTGAGGTTGGATATGTCGTGCCTGTTGATCAGGCGCGGCAGGCATTGATATGAGCACACTATTGCAAATGCGGGGGATCACCAAGGTGTTCCCTGGCGTCCGTGCTCTGAATAATGTCAGTATCAGCGTGGAGATGGGCGAGATTCACGCGCTGGTCGGAGAAAACGGGGCGGGCAAGTCCACATTGATGAAAGTCCTGTCAGGGGTTTACCCCAGCGGCTCATACGACGGATCGATCTTATTTGACGGGCAGCAGATTCTTCTTTCTGGCATCAGCGATAGCGAAAGTTTAGGCATCATCATCATTCATCAAGAGCTTGCTCTGGTGCCGCTTTTGTCAATAGCGGAAAATCTGTTCATCGGCAATGAAATCGCCAAAGCCGGTGTGATCAATTGGCGAGAGGTTTATCAAAGAACAGAAAAACTACTGGAGAAAGTAGGTCTTGATGAAAGGCCTGCCACAGTGCTGGGCAAGATAGGTGTTGGTAAACAACAGTTGGTGGAGATAGCGAAAGCGCTGGCCAAGGATGTACGATTGCTTATTCTTGACGAACCCACCGCGGCATTGCAGGAAAACGATAGCCAGAATTTACTGCAATTGCTGTTAGAGCTCAAGTCACAGGGAATTACCTCTATCCTGATTAGTCACAAGCTTAACGAGGTACGTCAGGTGGCAGATCGTGTCACTGTCTTGCGTGATGGGGCCACAGTATCCACACTGGATTGTCGCACCACCAGCATCAGTGAAGACAAGATTGTGCAGGATATGGTGGGACGTGATCTTTCGCAGCGCTATCCAGAACATCAACGCACGCCAGGCGAGATTCTTATGCAGGTCAAGAGCTGGAACGTCTGGCATCCTGATCATGCTGAAAGACAAGTTATCAAGGACATTAATTTCACGGTGAGGCGTGGTGAAATTGTCGGTATAGCGGGGCTTATGGGCTCTGGACGAACAGAGCTTGCCATGAGTCTGTTTGGCAAGAGCTACGGGCGCGCAATCTCCGGTGAAATCCTTGTCAACGGTGAGCCTGTGAAGCTGGATACGGTCGATCAGGCTATAGCAGCAGGGCTGGCTTATTGCACTGAAGATCGCAAGGAGTTGGGGTTGATACTCGATGATCCTATTGTCAGCAACATCACACTGGCGAATCTTGCAGCGGTGGCTGATGGCGGAATTCTGAACACAGCGGAGGAGAGTCGTGTTGCTGAACGATACCGCCGTACAATGAATATCCGCACCCCTACCGTTTTTCAGCGAGTGCTAAATTTATCTGGTGGCAATCAACAAAAAGTCGTTCTGTCCAAATGGCTCTTCGCAGATCCTCAGGTGCTTATCCTGGATGAGCCAACGCGCGGTATTGATGTGGGCGCAAAGTTTGAGATATACAGTATTGTGAATGAGCTTGCAGCTGACGGACGAGGGGTGCTGATGATTTCATCCGAAATGCCAGAACTGCTGGGCATATGTGACAGGCTCTACGTCATGTCTGAAGGTCAACTGGTGGGTGAGATGAACGCTGCCGATGCCAGTCAGGAAAGTATCATGTCAATGATTGTCAGCGAGTAGGATTCATACCATGACGCCACCCAATGCTGAAATAGCTGATGATGCATCGCCGAATTGGGGGCGCTATTTGCTGTCGCATCTGCGCGAATACGGTCTGCTATTTGCGCTGATTGCCATCATGGTGTTTTTTCAGGTGGTCACCGATGGCACGCTCCTGAAGTCGGTCAACATCACGAATCTGTTCTTGCAGAACAGCTACATTATCATTATGGCGTTGGGCATGCTTATCGTAATTGTTGCAGGCCATATCGACCTGTCGGTTGGCTCTGTCATGGGATTCATTGGTGCATTCGCAGCGGTTTTAGTAGTGCAATGGGAATTGCCCGTGGCGTTGGCAATACCTGTTTGCCTTGCTTTGGGTGCGCTAATTGGTGCAGCTCAAGGGTATTGGGTGGCCTATTGGCAGATACCTTCGTTTATTGTAACGCTTGCCGGTATGCTCATTTTTCGGGGGCTTTCCCTATGGCTGCTTGAAGGACAATCGGTAGGTCCTTTTCCGAAGGAATTTCAAGCGCTATCTACAGGCTTTATTGCTGACTTCATCCCCGCAGGTGAGAAGGATACATTGGCAGGTTTGTTTGGCGTAAAACGGCTTAATGCAGGTGCATTGTTCTTTGGGATAATAGCCGCCTTTATTGTTATCTGGCTTAACATGCGCAAGCGTCAACAGAATATTCACTACGGTATACAGGAGGAACCTGCCGCTTTTTTCATTGTACGTAATGTGATCGTGGCAGGCGCACTGCTATTCGTGGTCTACAAATTGGCCACGTTTCGAGGTCTGCCAAATGTCTTGATAACCATGACAGTGCTGACCGTTGTTTACGCCTTCATTACAGAGCGCACTACCCTTGGGCGTAGAATTTATGCCGTCGGTGGTAACGTCAAGGCAGCCAAACTATCGGGTATCAAGACGGAAAGGCTGACATTCCTTGCGTTTACGAATATGGGCATGCTGGCAGCACTGGCGGGGCTGATTTTTGCTGCACGGCTCAATACAGCAACACCCAAGGCAGGCTTTGCTGTGGAGCTCGATGTTATTGCCGCCGTGTTTATCGGTGGCGCTTCCATGGCAGGCGGTGTGGGAAAAATTATTGGTGCCGTGGTGGGAGCATTCATCATGGGCGTAATGAACAACGGCATGTCCATAATGGGTATAGGCATTGATTACCAGCAGGTGATTAAAGGCCTTGTGTTGCTGGCAGCAGTTATTTTTGATGTCTATAACAAGCGTAAGCAAGGGTGAGCCATGCGCCTGTGCTGCGCGGACGCTTGCTAAGCAAGGACGGATTCGCGCGAATAGCGGGCTACTTGAGCGGCGAGCGCCGTAGCTGCGCGTGTTGGGTGGGCGACGGTTAATGTGATTTAATTTGGGTGCGAGCCTTTTTTCCAGTCACCCCTTATCAGCACTAGCCTCAAGAGCAGCAGCACCAATCGCATTTAGATCTGACTCTGTCAGCTGTGCTTCAGTAGGTCCTGTATTATCGAGCTTGACGCGTACCTCTTTTCGAGCAAACTGGATACCGTTCTTTTCGAATTCAGTCTGCACTCGTTGAAAAATCTCTTTGCGAATCATGAACTGCTTACCCGGTTTGACCATGAATTTACCGCGAACAACGATACCAACATCATCCACTTGTATGACTCCCTGGGATTTGAAGGGCTGAATAAAATCATCAGCGAATTCGGGTATTGCCATCAGCTCAGCGCCGATAGCTTTGAAAATCCGTTTTACCTTGATCAAATCTGTTTCGAAAGGCACTGTAAACGTCAGTTTCATGATGGTCCAGTCTCTGGAATAGTTTGTGATCTTGGGAATCTCTCCATAGGGAATAGTATGGATAGGGCCACGGTGGTGGCGCAATTGCATGGCTCGCAATGAAATCTTCTCGACCGTACCCATTGTTCCTTCGACATTGACGTATTCGCCTGCACGGAAAGCATCATCAATCAGAAAGAACAATCCCGAGACGATATCTGACACAAGTTTCTGTGCTCCAAAGCCTATAGCCAGTCCGACAATACCGGCACCAGCCAGAAGCGGTGTGATATCAACACCCACGTTTCCCAAGCCTATGAGGATGGTGATTATCACAATGGTCGTCTGTACAAACCAGATAATCAAAGGCAGAACAGTAGACAGTCTTGAACGCCCCACACCGCCGCCATCACCCCCTGGAAGTTCAGTTTCGCCGCTACCACCGTCCGCAGTTTTTTCTGCAGCCAGTTTACTATTCAGCCACAAGGTGGTCACTTCCCACAGTAAATAGCCAAATGCGAAAATTCCAATGAATTCCATTAATATTTGAGTTGATCGGATTCCAAGGTTTGTGGCGTCCATGGTGGTGAGATCAATCCCCCATATCAGGGCAAGCCAGGTCATGACAAACAGCATCACAAGCAATCTGCCAATGCGTATGTAACTGCGTTTCGTCGATTCATAGGCTTGTTGGGCAATCACACCATCACCGACGATCGCCGGAGTAAGATGCTTGACCAGACCTCGGATGACTGTGTCGAGTACTGGTGCCAGTAACAAAATAAACATGGTTGAGTACTGCACACCCTGCGTAAGCAGGTGCAGCAAACGCTGTGCAACCAGAACCTCAACCAGCAACCAGCTACTGATGATGACCATCAGAGCATAGTAGGGATACCATCTTGCTACCCGGCGCTCCATAGGAGTTGCGTCATCGTCTTTGCCGTTGATGATATCTATTAGAGTATGCCTGGATTGCCAGGCAATGAACGCAAAATAAACGTGGATAAGCAAGTTGAACCAGAATCCGATTACCGTCTCGATAGCGGCTGCACCAGGTACTGATCTCAGATCAGCTATTGACAAAGTTACGCCAATCAACAGAGCTACAGATACCAGATGCCAGTGCAAAAATTTCGCTGATTCATCACTGGTGTGGATTAATCTCAAATCCGCACGGTTGGGAGCGAAGGCAAATTTTAATACCACAGAGAACAATCTGGGTATCAGTACAATATTCCACAACACATGATGCATGATGAAGTGAGCGTTTGGATCAATCATCTGTTTCAGAACAATTTGAGACACAATGATAAAAGCCAGTAGTCCAGAAAAATCCAGAATAAATCGAACACTGAGCAGCTTGAGTACCTCTCCCAATGAAAGATCGTCGGCCGTGGTTTCATCGACACGTAATCTCCATTTCGCGTTAAGCAATCTGACGATAAACTCCACCAACAGGCCGGCAGCAATGGCAGCAATGAATCCGCCCAGTAATTTCATCAATCCATTCGGCCCGAGACTGTTTTTGAACAACTTGAAAATCTGAACCTGGCCGGAAATCATTGTGGGGAACTGACTGAAAGCCCGCTGCACCGAGATGGGAACATTTGTGGTGACTAGTGTGAAGAGCCCCACCTCATCTGTTGTCAGTTCAGCGGCCCGTTCGCTGGCAACAACATCCAGCTGTTGCAACAGCAAATTGCGAACTTCATTGTCAGACAACCTTGAGACAAGCTCCCTGACTGCGGAAGGGTTGTCGATGAGAGTCAGATCAGCGTCTGATTGTTCAGTTTCTGATGTTGACAGTGAGATCTGCTGAGCATAAGTAAAGGTACTCAAGCTGCTCAGCAGTAGAACGGCCATTAGCATGGCGAAATTCATTATCGTCTTCAAGGGTTGTTTTGAATTGTCTCTCTCGCTCAATGTCATTTTTCCCTGTTAGCCGATTTCGTGCGGTGTAGCCCAAGACAGGCGAGTAGGATTCACTAGGGTATACAGGCAGCATAAACCACTCACAGCCTGCCGGTAAGTACACCGTGAAATTTGTTCTGTCTCAACATCTTTCTGATATGACACTGTTCAATGGGGACAGAAGACATCAGTAAAAGCTTTGGTGCCTTTGCGTGTGAATGTGATGATTCGACTATCCTGATGTCGTTTTATCCATTCGAGTTTTTCAAAACGTGTCAGTAGTGCACGTCCCAGACTGCCCGCCAGATGGGTACGACGTTCACTCCAGTCTAGACAGGTTCTGCATAGTGGCGTTTTCTTTTGCAGTAGAGTATTCAAGTCAATTCCAAAATCAATAATGAATTGCTGCCCGTCGTCGGATAGCGACACGTTACCGTTATGTTCCAGTAAATAAGCGTTATTAATCAAACTATCGTAAAGCTGAATGCCACGGTTGCCTGCAAGATGGTTGTAGCAGACCCGTGCAGTGCGCATGGCAGCATCACCCGGGCCTGTCTGTATGCACAGCGGCCTATCTTTTGCGCTGAGTCCCATCAGCGTCTCTAAAAGAGAGGCTATGGATGCATCAGCCAGTGCAAAATACTTGTGCCGACCTTGTTTGCGCAGTGTCAGAAGTCCACCTGCTTCAAGCTTTGCCAGATGCGTAGTAGCAGTCTGTGCGGTCACGCCAGCATCGGACGCTAATTCAGAGGCTGTGAGTGCTTTGCCGTGCATTAATGTGGTCAGCATGCGAGCACGAGTAGTGTCGCCGAGCAGGGCACCAATTCTTGCGATGTTTGGAGTTCCATTCATACTTCGATACTAACCGAAGCATGGTGACTGGGCAAGCTGGCATACTCGCACATACATGCCCTCAAACGCCAGCGAACTGGAAATCAATATGCTCACTTGTGTTATTCAGTACCGGATAGATCCGACCAAAAAAGCCGAGTTCCAACGCTATGCCCGCAACTGGGGACAGGCTATCCCTCGGTGCGGGGCAGAGCTTGTGGGGTACTACGCGCCTCATGAAGGATCTACAACTCTAGCCTATGGAATTTATCATGTAGCTAGCCTTGCCGAATATGAACGCTATCGGGCGAGGCTTCTAAATGACCCTCGGGGACAGGAAAACTATGCGTTTGCTCAATCAGAAAAATTCATCCTGAGTGAAGAGAGAACGTTTCTCGAACTTGTCTCGGAACCTCATGCGGTGAAGCCATGATTGCTGTTATTTTTGAAGTTCTGCCGCACGCTGAAAACAGGCAGGAATATTTCGACATTGCGGTAAAAATGCGCCCTTTACTGGATGAGGTTGAAGGGTTTATCAGCGTGGAACGGTTTCAGAGTTTGAATGATCCAGACAAGATTCTATCGTTGTCGTTTTTCGAAAATGAGGAAGCGGTTGCGCAATGGAGAACTCTGATAGCACACAGAGGCGCTCAACGTTCAGGGCGAGATGGACTGTTTGCTGATTACCGTATTCGCGTAGCTCATGTAGTGCGAGATTATGGCCTGTTTGCGCGTAATGAGGCTCCAAAGGATAGCCGTACCGTGCATCAGTAAACCGATTTTATTCATCACTCATTTAGATCAAGCACCCTGTTGGAGCACTTGTATGACGATTCTGGATCAAAGCTAATTGATACAAACGTCTGGAGGGTCGGTTTTCAAGCTGAATTACTTAAAATTTACTCTGCTTAAAGCTAGGATGAAAACTCCACTTCTGTGATTAATTCCATAGAATGAACAGGAAGAAAACAATTGTGTCGACAACACAAACCTAAGTATGAATTCATTTTCGAGTTGCCTGATAACGTGCAAGCTTAACTGAGTTCAACAACCTATGAATCTTAAAAAATTTTATGTAGTGCTTTTTATATAGTAGCCGCTATGATCGCAGGCCCGTCCAATGCAGGATCTACGGACTACGCTATAAAATACAATACATGGGAACTTATTGCGATCCCCAATCCAACACGATTCGATCAAAACACGCCGGCGAAATTGTTTTTTATGCGGATACTACCGGTCGCAGAGGGCTTGAAGCTGCGCCAAGGCGCCAGGGCTTTGCGCCATGGGGTTCTATTGGTAGAGACATTCCCGAAGCAAATGGCATCTCTATTGGTGTTGGCCAGTTAAATACTGACTATATGCTCGTAGCAGGATGTGGAGATACGTCAGCTGCAGCGTTGGCATCAAATTACCGTGGTCCCAATGGCGATACGGATGGCTGGTTTTTACCATCTCGGGCCGAATTGAATTTACTGGTTCAAGACAGAAACGTTAATGTTGCTCCCGGTTTCTATTGGACGTCATTTGAGATCGGCGCAGGACCTGCCTGGATGCAGTACTTTCCCGTCGGGGGTCAGTTTAGCCAGGAGAAAAGCCGTTCGGGCGGTGTGCTTCCTGTATGGTCTTTTTAAAGCATCAGGGTGTAGGATCTGCCGTGACATCGCGCGCTGAGAATACCATTTCTTCTAATCCATTAATCCGTATCAACAAGTACATCTGTGAAAGTGGAATCTGCTCCAGAAAAACTGCTGATATCTACGTAAAGCAAGGTGTGGTAATGATTAACGGTAAAAAAGCAGCATTGGGTGATAAGGTCTCATATGGCGATAGCGTCACCTTGAATAGCCAGCCTATCGAACCGTTAACTGCGAATGAGGTGGTATTTATTGCCTTGAACAAGCCAATGGGCATTGTTTGTACAGCGGCTATCACAGAAAAAAGAAACATCATTGATTTTGTTGCACACAGTTCCAGGGTTTTTCCAATAGGGCGGCTGGACAAGGATTCTCAAGGACTAATATTTCTGACCAATAAATGCGATTTGGTGAACAAAATTCTGGGTGTAAATAGTCATCATGAGAAGGAATATCGGGTGACCGTAAACAAACCGCTGACCGAAGATTTTATTCACGGTATAGGCAAAGGTGTTCTTATGCTGGGTGTTATGACGAAAAGCTGTAAGGTCATTAAGGAATCCGGGTACGTTTTCAGAATAATCCTGGTTCAAGGACTAAACCGTCAGATCCGTCGGATGTGTAATCATTATGGCTATTCTGTAAACAAGCTTGAACGCATTCGAATAATGCATATCGGGTTGAATGGGCTAGAAGTAGGTCAGTGGCGTGAGTTTGCTGAAGAGGAACTATCGGCACTACAGCAGGTACTTGACAGTTAGTCAAAAGATCACTCCCTATCGCGAGCGATTTTACAGTATGTCGATTTCTTATGATGTAGTAGCTATAGCAGACTAACTGTCTATGTTCTTCAGAAGCTGCCTTTAATGGACATCCGGAACGTCTCCTGATCCCGAAATTGTGGATAATAGGGCGTCTTCAGGTGCTAACTACGTAACATGCGACTCTGCCTTGCAGTAATCCTCTCTCTTCTCATTGGTTTTTCCACTAGTGCCCACGCTCAGGATCAGATTGAGGCTACCCCCGTCGCCCAGGATGAGTCTACCCTGCAGTCAACTCGGCTGGAAGAACTGGCCCGCCTGCTGGAGAGAAAAATAGTCGAGCGAGATGAGTTGAAAAAACAACTGAGCGGCGCAGATGAAAATTCGTTTACACAGGAAAGAAATACCTTAACCAATCTGACTCGAGATATTACTCGGTTAAATTCAACATTTGAGTCAATCGCGCTAGGGAGTACCGATACCAGTCTACTGAATCCTGTTCAGGATGAAGAAACTGATTGGCGACAGGATCTGATCGATATTCTCAATCCTCTCGTTGAGTCACTCAAGTCTGTAACGGAACGCCCGCGTCAACTGGCAGAGTTGCGTGAAACTATTTTCCTCACTAAAGAAAAAATAAAGATCGCAAGTGAAGCTTTGGCGCAACTTCAGAGCATCTCGATGGATGCTCTGGACGAGATTGCAACCTCGCGTGTAACCAATCTGGTCACTAAATGGCAAGATGAAACCGAACAACTGGAACAGGAACTTCTGATCAGTGACTCTAAGCTTCAGCGGCTGGTTGCTGACCAGGAATCGTTTTTTGAAGGTGTCTGGCCTGCAACTCGTGATTTCATACTAGGACGTGGACTAACGTTGATCATTGCATTAGCCGCAGCGGCTATTGCGTGGAGTCTGATGCGAGTCCTTTGGTGGTTCTATACAACGCGATTTACTAATAAAGAGCTGCGACGTAACAAAACATGGTTTCGACTACTGGAATACAGCTACTATTTGCTGAATGCCATAGTTACGTTTTTTGTTGTACTTACCGTTTTATACGTCCGTGAAGATTTGTTGCTGATAGCGCTGTCATTGCTCCTGATTTTCGGTGCAGTGCTAAGTTTCCGGCAATTTCTGCCACGCTACATTCGGGAGGTACGTTTACTACTGAATCTGGGGTCGGTGAGAGAGGATGAACGCGTCATGTACAATGGCTTGCCCTGGCAGGTCATGTCGTTGAATTTGCACTCTGTGTTACGTAATCCCGCGCTTGATGGCGTTCTTCGGCTACCTCTTGATCGGGTATCTGATCTGGTCTCCAGACCTGTAAAAAATAATCTCTGGTTCCCTAGTAAACGGCGTGACTATGTCATTTTGCCCGATGGAATTCTAGGCCAGATTAAGCACCAGACACCTGATCTTGTTGAGATATCGATACGCGGAGGGATGTCGATGACCTATAACACATCTGATTTTTATTCGATAAACCTTATAAACCTCTCCCGTGATGAAACCTTTGGTGTGTCGGTAACGTTTGGTTTTGACTACGAGTTGCAAGCTATCAGCCTGACCGAGATACCCAAAGCACTTGAAGCGCAAGTACAATCAGTGTTTGCCGATGCAGGGTATCAAGAACACTTGAAATCCTTGCTTATTGAGCTCTCTACTGCGAATACATCATCACTGGACTTTATATTGTTTGTAACCATGAGTAGTAAAGTTGCTGGTGACTTTTACAAGCTACAAAGACTTCTTCAGCAATCTTGCGTGGCTGTGTCAAATGACAAAGGCTGGACGATACCGTTTCCTCAGCTTACCGTACATCAGTCGCCTGTTATTGAGAAAACCGAGAAAGATCCGTTGGTGTAACAACATTATTTTTTTTGGCACCTTTAGCAGCCTTCAGCTCTGCGCGCACAATCAGACAAAGTCCAATGAAAACGATCACCATACCAGTCAGGGGAATAGTGCCGGGACGTTCGCCTATTACCACCATGGCCAGCACCACCGCAGCAATGGGTTCAGCTAACGCCAGTGCAACGCCCGTAGCACTTGAAACAAAACGTATGCCTTTGCTAAATAGTAAATAGGCAATGCCTGTAGCAATGACACCAAGCCAGAGTACGACTGCAAGATCAGAAGGGTTAAAAACGGGTGGCCCTGCCAACAAGAAAGCTGCTGGAGCAGCAAAGATCGCAGCGCAAGAGAAAACCCATGCGGTAGACACAGTAGCTGATACCCTGGAAACCAGTTCTTTGGTTAGCAGTGCATACGCGGCATAGGAAAGACCACTTGACAAACACAGGACGATGCCAATGACGGAGCTGGTTATTGCTATGTCAAATGAGGCATACGTGGTGATAAGCAATCCCGAAAATGCGATAGACACAGCAATCCACCACGATGTCGTTGGCAATTCACGGAACCAGACGGTCTGCAGGATGCCTGCCCATATTGGCGAGCTACCCAGCGCAACGGCGGTGCCTATACCGACACTTGTGGCGCGTATTCCCGCAAAGAATGTCAAATTGTACGCGGCCATGGATAGTGCTGCCGACAGGATCAACGGCCATGGCATCGTCTTCAATCGCTCTTTACTGCATGCACTGTAATCTGTCAGTAAAATCCAGGAAAAAAAGAATACGCCAGATATAAGCAGACGACTTGCACCAATCCAGTATGGGGACAATGTGAGAGGCGCAAATGATTGAGCTGTGCCGGTTGTGCCCCACAGCACGGCAGCACTCAAGATCAACGCTATGCCACCTGTATGCCGATTTTTCATACGGGTATTATGCGCTGCTTGATACATGTCTGAATACCCCTATCTCAAGGACTGCTCTTTTCTAAGCCATTGAATAATATCAGCCCATGTGTCTGAAGATATTTTCTGCGTCCAGTCGTTATGCCCTGCGTCTTCAAGAACAATCAAGCGTTTGGAGCCTTGCAGAGTTTCGTATAAATTTATACCCAGCGGAGCCGGAATGATGTTGTCTGCGTCTGCAACAATCACGAGCTTTGGACCGTCAAATGTAGACAGCGATTGAATACTGTCGTACTCGCTAGAGAGAAGCCTTTGCACGGGAAGAAACGGATAGTGGTGTTCTGCCAGGTCCAGCAATCGATTCCAGGGTGTAATGAGTACAACTCCCTGAACCATGGTGGGCATGCGCCCGGCTACAGCCGCCGCCACACCAGCACCCAACGATTCACCAAATACCCAGATTGGCTGACCGTACAGTTCATGCGCAAGTGCAACAGTGTTTAGCGCATCATCGACAATCACAGACTCGTTCGGTTTTCCAGAGCGAGGGCCGTAACCTGGATATTCTGCAAGGATGACACGCATGCCAAGCGCTGTTAGCTGTTGGGCGTAGTAGCTACGATGGCCTGCGTGGCCAGCATTGCCATGAAAAACGATAGCAGTACCTGAATCAGGAATACCTGTAACAGCAGCTGTAAAAAGACCGAGTATCTCTTTTGCTGAAGAATGTTCTGGGGTGTTCGATTGCGCTCTGGTCTCAGTGTCTGCTCGCTGCAACTCACCGGGCCATAGCTCAAGTCCGTCCGGCGCGTAGTTGTCTGCACCTGCTTTTACAGGGTGATATAGCAGCTTATCCTGGAATACATATAGAGCAATAACAAAGGCTGCCAGAATTAGAAGGGGAACCGCGAGAGCGGCTCCCACCTTGTAGATATACACCATCAGATTGATTAAGAATATCCAGTGATTTTATCCGGATAACTATTTAACAGATATACCTGCTATGCAGACTCATTAAGTAACAACCGTAAATTCTGACGAAGCTGCGCTGCAAGATCAGGGTCTATAAGCTCACCTTTATCGGTATCAAAAGTTTCTGAAAAACGTCCAACGGATAAACTGCCACGAAGATCAGCTCCGAAGAAGCCTGCTGAGCCCTTAGCCAAGCCGAGCACACTGGAGCCTCCGCCAGGACCTGGTGCTGCTGACATGATTACCATGGGTTTATCCTGAAACACTTTTTTATCTATGCGTGAACACCAGTCAAAAATATTCTTGAATGCTGCCGTATACACACCATTGTGTTCAGCATAGGAAATCAGCAGGGCATCGGCCTGACCAAGCGCTTTAAAGAACGCCTGGGCGGCCTCGGGAATACCATTCGCGGCTTCCCTGTCAGCGCTGTAGATAGGCATCTCGTAGTTATTGAGATCAAGAACTTCAATCTCAGCCCCAATCATTATCTCGCTCTTGAATACATGGGCGGCATGTGTGACCAATTGTTTGTTAATGGATGACTGACTGTTACTTGCGCCAAAGGCAGTTATTCTGGGGGAGCTAGACATAGTTGGCTTAGTATTTGTTGATTTTGGGTATGGGATAGTTTGGAAGGCCGATAGGTGTTTTCAAGCGAGCAACACTCCGGATTCCAGACCTAGAATCTGTTCAAGTTCTGCCAATAGTTTGCGTTCTTCTGTCGAAACGCGTTCTCCACCGAAGCCTAATATGCTTCCTTCCTTGGCAGCTTCTGCAACTGCGCGTGCAACGTTTAGCGTCCACTGGCGGTAGGCCTTTGATTCGCCTTCGTCACAATGTTTGTCCACAAGTGCAATCGCTGCTTTGCAATCATCTAATGCAACACGTTGAAGATCTACCCGGTCGGTGATTTCAGCAGCTTCGAATCGGGCTTTTGCACGCTCTTTGTAGTCACTGATTGTCTCCTTGGCTTCCTCCCAGTTGGCCGCTTTTTGCATCAGCTCGTTAATAAGTTCGCTGTCAGGAAATTCCTGCTTTGCCTGAGCGCTGGCTCGCATGGCAGCGCTCATTTCTTTGACAGTGCCTACAATACCGCTGGGAGCTGCGTTACTCATGGCTGCGCCGATCATGCCGGGCATAGCGCCTAGCAAAAACCACTGATCTTCATTAAACAGAGTCTTTAAATTCATGGTAATTCGATTTTCGAAATTGGAATTGGCAAAAGACTATCACTGTTGAGCCGGCTGTTGGGCCAGCTGCTGAGCCGAAATATTTTACATTTGGCGTGTGCTGAGCGAGTTACCAATGTAAATTTACTCATAATCCGTCCACAGCCTCAAGAGAGTCGATATTAGATGAACTATCAGCGCTCCTTCTGTGGCGCCTGGATTACACTAACCGCCCCTACTATTTGCTATTACCCTGGATAGATAACCCTATGAGTCTTGAAATATCCAACTCCTCGCTCTGGAAAACTGATGCCTACATAAACGGTCAGTGGTGTGCAGCTGATGACAACACGACTCTGGATGTGGACAACCCTGTTAACGGTGATGTCCTTGCCAAAGTAGCAAACTGCGGCACTGCAGAAACAAAACGAGCCATTGAGGCGGCAGAGGCGGCTTTTATTGTCTGGCGTAAAACATCGGTGAACGAGCGTTCGAAGCTATTACGTAAGTGGCACGACCTGATGCTCGAAAATCAGGAGGATCTGGCACGCATACTGACCGCTGAGCAAGGTAAGCCGCTGGCCGAGTCGCGTGGTGAAATTAGTTACGGAGCAAGTTATATCGAGTGGTTTGCCGAAGAGGGAAAGCGTGTATATGGCGATGTCATACCAGCACCTGATGGTGACAAGCGTGTCGTTTGTATTCGTCAGCCCGTAGGCGTTGTGGCCTGCATAACGCCGTGGAATTTTCCGAATGCCATGTTGGCGCGCAAGATTGCTCCGGCATTGGCTGCAGGCTGCACGGTCGTGTGCAAGCCGGCAAACGCTACCCCTTTGTCAGCCTACGCAATGATCGCGTTAGCAGAGCAGGCCGGAATACCCCAGGGCGTGGTCAATATCGTGACTGGCATAACATCGGATATTGGTGCCGAGATGACCCGTCATCCCGCAGTGCGAAAACTAACATTCACAGGTTCAACTGAAGTGGGCAAATATTTAATGGAAGAATGCTCCAGAACAGTAAAGCGGACATCAATGGAGCTTGGGGGAAATGCACCGTTCATCGTGTTTGATGATGCTGATCTGGATGCTGCTATCGACGGCGCCATGATCTGCAAGTATCGCAATGCCGGTCAGACCTGTGTCTGTGCAAATCGTTTGCTGATTCAGGATGGTATATATGACGAATTTGCCAAACGATTGGTGGAGCGTGTTGAATCCTTGAAGATGGGCGATGGCATGGAGGACTCGACTAGCGTAGGGCCGTTGATTACTGAAAAGGCTGCCAAAGACGTTACAGGTTTTGTTGACGATGCAGTCAGCGAAGGTGCGACGGTATTGACAGGCGGGCAGCCATCAGATTCTGGCTCGCGTTTTGTTGAGCCTACAGTATTGTCGAATGTCACTCCGCAAATGCGCGTGTTCAAAGAAGAGATATTCGGGCCAGTAGCGCCATTGTTTCGATTCCATAGCGAAGAAGAGGCTATTGCCATGGCTAACGATACCGAATTTGGATTGGCCAGCTATTTCTACTCACGCGATATCGGCCGTGTGTGGCGCGTTGCTGAAGCCCTGGAATATGGCATTGTGGGTATAAACGAAGGCATTATCAGTAATGCCATGGCACCGTTTGGTGGTGTCAAGGAATCGGGACAGGGGCGCGAGGGCTCCAAGTACGGTTTAGATGACTACACAGAAATTAAATACATGTGCATGGGTGGGATTGATCAATAATTACGCCTGATGCGCCATTTTGAATACACCATTCAGGAGCGAAATTAGTAGGTTCCAGTCTCTGAACTGGCTTAATCTGCGATACTGATTACATGTTGAATAACGTGTAATCAGCAAAAAACCACAAGAATTATTCTTCCGAGGAATTAATCTGGACCATTTCTGACCGTAAACTTATCACTACTTATGAAGAGTTACAGAAATGTCTTTTATTAAATCAATATCCCGAAGTATCTATCAATCCATGGAAAAACGCGCGGCAGTGCGTATCTACGAGCACCTGCAGAACGTCGACGCAACGACGTTATCTCAGGCGGGAATCTCGCGGGAGCTTCTCAGTCAAGGCCCTTCAGCTTATCCATGGCGCCTGGAAAATACTAAAACGAGTGCAGAGGTCGTTAGTATTTCAAGTTCAAATGAGCCAGCGATCAGGCAAGGCATTGCCGAGCTGAAAGCATGTTCTGATGCTGAACTGCACGATCTAGGTATATCTCGCGGAGAAATCGCTCACGTCGTGCGCTATGGACGTCATGGGATGGATGATTTTGCTCAGGATCAGGATCGCCGAGTAGCTTAACACCAGGGTTAAGCTCGAACCTGGTAACAAGCTTGGGTCAAATGCCCGAGCTTGTTATTCAGTCAATGTTGCATACTCGCTGGCCTCGCAGAGTATTCAGGGAACTTGCTGATCTATTGATAGTTCAACGTCTTCCATATCAGCAGGGCTGATATCCAGGGCTTCACTAAACCAGTCGCCACTTTGCGCTATTGCATTGCCCGTGGTGGATACACGAGCACCAATGGTGACTGATGGAAAGGCCGACAAGTTCATGTCTGGAATCATTGCCATGGAATTGTCCAGGGTAACGGAGGCAGGCAGGTCGTTTACACTTATTTTGCTAACCGCTAACGGCATGGGCGGACCCTCAGTGGCGATAGCGTAGACGAAAACCACCTGGTCGTCTGTTGATGCAGAGCGTGCAAGCTCTGATATGTTTACATTCACTGAAATAGATACATTGTCGCTCGCTGGAGTTTCAGTTGTCGGGCTTGATTCGACAGGCTGAGAAGATTGTTCAGCAGGGGATGTACCTGACAGGGCTTCGACAGAACGGACGCGCATTTGCTCGATAGTTGCCAGGGCTTCTGCATTACCTTGCGCCTGATCTGCCAGGCGATCGAAGCCTTCCAGGGCAGACTCATGTTCGCCCACCTGTTGTCGCGCGATAGAGAGTAGCCACAACGCATGCTCGTTGTCCGGATCCATCTCGTTGGCCCTGGTAATGTATTCCAGCGGCTCACCTGACAGATCGCCTTGCTGGGCCATGGCAATAGATTCTGCAAGCTGCGCAAGGGTAGGAACATCGTTTTCATCCAAAGCAAGGGCTTTTTCAAATGCGCTGCGTGCTTTGCCGAAATCGCCGACCGACAGATAGCTTCGCCCCAGCAAACGCCAGCCTTCGATGTCGTCTGGTTGCTGGTTAAGGCGCTCCTCCATTTGCGGCAGCAGCTCTTCAAGTGCCGGTGGGTTCTGGCCGTCGGCAGTAGTGGCGGCCACGGATGCTGGCGCAACGCGAGATTGAGTAATGGCGGCAGGATTTCCCAGGTGCAGATACAGGGCGCCTGCGGCTATTGGTACAAAGACGCAGACCAGAACAGCAGCCGTGATCTGTCCACCCTTACGCTTCGAACTATGGCCATCTGACTGCAGATCTGCTGCCAGATCGTAATCCAGTTGCTCGCGTTCGTAATCGAAAGTAGCTTGATCAATGGCTTCATCGGCGAGCGCCTTATCAAGCGTTCGCCGCCGCTCGCGTGCCAGGGTAATGTTTACGGCTTCCTGATCGGTGGAGGAGCCGGAGGCACGAAACAGTCCCTGCAGTAACCAGCCAAGCGAGAGCAGTACGAGCAGTGTTGCGAAGATAAAAAATAGTGTCATGCCCTAGTATACGAGGCCAGTGCTAAAACATGGTGTAAGTGCGCATTGCTCAATGCGCGAATCATAGTGGAACTTCTTCCAGCTCGATAAGCGTGCCATGGAAGTCGCCGGGATGCATGAAAATCACAGGGTTACCGTGAGCGCCGATTTTTGCCGTTCCATCACCGAGAATCCGCGCACCTTTCGCAGTAAGCTCATCCCGAGCTGCCGAAATGTCGCTAACCTCAAGGCAAATATGGTGCATACCGCCACCGCGATGTTTTTCCAGGAAGCGGCTGACAGGTGAGCCGTCACCCAGGGGTTCAAGTAGTTCGATTCGGGTGTTGGGTAAATCAATGAAAACAACCGTTACGCCATGTTCTGGCAATACTTGACGCTCGGATAACGATGCGCCAAGCATGTGCTTCCAGCTATGGCAGGCCTTGTCCAGATCATCCACCACGAGCGCAACGTGGTTGAGTCTGCCAAGTGCTGACGGTGTGCCTGTTGCATTCATGATTCAAATTCCATGATGACATCGTCAACGGCCAGACTCTCACCCGCCGTGGCCACGATAGAGGAGACTGTGCCAGCGATACTGGCGCTCAGCGTGTTCTCCATTTTCATGGCTTCGATGATAGCCAGATCCTGACCTGCCACCACCGTGTCGCCCTCGCTGACCAGTACCTTCATTAGCAAGCCTGGCATCGGCGATAACAATAGTTTTGAAAGATCCCGCGCAGCTTTTACGGGCATGTGATGCATGAGCGCTGCCACGTGCGGGTCCACTACTCTGAAGTAACGAACCGAACCTCCCTGACTCAGACGCCACTGATTTCCGGCGCGTTCAGTGCTGACTCTGACTTCTATGCCATCTATGAAGCCATGAAACAGCCAGTCGCCGGGAGCCCAATTGGTTTCTACGCCAGTCAGTTTGTTCATCTCGACATTGGTCTGGGTATCATTTTCCAGTACGCACAAGTGTTCCCCTAAATCATCATCCTCCTGTTGATCAGAGATGGCAGCCATGACCGATGAGGTCGCAAGAGCGGGTGCATTGACCACTTGCCTGTCGCGTAGTCGTGATCGCCATTCAATCCAGGCAGCCACCATGGGCAGGATTTCCAGTGCTTCGCTTTCAAACACCGTACTGTCAAATCCATCGGGGAAATGATCCTCGATGAAGCGGGTTGTAAGATCGCCGGATTGCAGGGATGGATGTGCGAATAACGCTGATAGAAAAGGCAAATTACTTTGCACACCTTTGATCCGATACGAATCTATGGCTGCCTGCATGTGCTCGATGGCTTCCATGCGTGTGGGTGCCCAAGTCACCAGTTTGGCTATCATGGGATCATAGAACATGGAAATTTCACCACCAGCGTCAATACCGGTATCAACTCGTGTGTAAGCACCATTTTCAGCCGTCAGAGTTTCTGGCGGTGCGTAATGTGTAATTCGCCCGGTGGAGGGAAGGAAGCCGCGATCGGCATCCTCGGCATAGACACGTGCCTCGAATGACCAACCATTAATCTTGACATCATCCTGACTCAGGGAGAGTTTCTGACCATCGGCAACGTTGATCATGAGTTCAACAAGATCAACTCCTGTAATGCATTCAGTGACCGGATGCTCCACTTGCAGACGTGTGTTCATCTCCAGAAAGTAAAAATTTTCCCTGGCATCCACAATGAATTCGACCGTGCCCGCCGATTGGTAGTCCACCGCCATGGCCAATGCCACTGCCTGTTCACCCATCGATTTTCGCGTAGCTTCACTGATAAACGAGGAGGGCGCCTCTTCAATGACCTTTTGATGGCGTCGCTGGATTGAGCACTCGCGCTCTCCCAGATACACGCAATTGCCGTGAGCATCAGCGATGAGCTGTATTTCGATATGTCGAGGCTGCTCGATAAATTTTTCGACAAACACCCGGTCATCGCCGAATGCATTACGCGCCTCGTTTTGCGCAGCAATGAAGCCATCGCGAACATCGTTCATTGTCTCGGCAACACGCATACCTTTGCCGCCGCCGCCAGCAGATGCCTTAAGCATGACAGGGCAACCAATTTTCTCGGCAACAGCATAGGCCTCGTCTGCATCTGCCATGGCATCGGGGCTTCCTGGTACAGTATTGACGCCCGAAAGATCTGCAAGTTTTTTGGATTCAATCTTGTCACCCATAACCTCTATGGCACGGATGCCAGGGCCGATGAACACGATGCCTGTGTCGGCAAGTGCACTGGCAAATTTTGAGTTTTCCGATAGAAATCCGAAACCGGGGTGAACCGCATCTGCCCCCGTCTGTTTAACAGCATCGATAATATTATCGATGCGCAGATAGCTCTCACTAGAGGCATTGCCACCAATATGTACGGCCTCATCAGCCTGGCGTACATGCAGCGCCTGTGCATCTGCATCGGAATACACGGCAACGGTTGCGATGCCCAGGCGACGCGCTGTGCGTATCACTCGGCAGGCAATCTCACCGCGATTGGCAATAAGTATTTTTTTTATCATGGTGATATCGCAGTTAAAGCGGAATGTTGTCGTGTTTTTTCCACGGATTTTCCAGCTGCTTGCTGCGCAGCATATCCAGGTCACGACAGATGTGGGCACGTGTGCTCTGCGGACGAATAACATCGTCAATGAATCCAAGGCTACCGGCAACAAATGGGTTGGCAAACTTCTCGCGATACTCTTCGGTGCGCGCAGCTATGCGTTCCGAATCGTCGCGATCTGCACGAAAAATTATTTCAACGGCACCCTTGGGACCCATGACGGCAATTTCTGCCGATGGATAGGCGTAGTTGATATCACCTCGCAAGTGCTTGGACGCCATGACATCGTAAGCACCTCCATAGGCCTTGCGAGTGATGATCGTTATCTTGGGCACGGTGGCTTCACCGTAGGCAAACAATAGTTTTGCACCGTGTTTGATGATGCCGCCGTATTCCTGTGCGGTGCCGGGCAAGAAGCCGGGCACATCCACGAAGGTCACAATAGGGATCGAAAACGCATCGCAAAAGCGCACGAATCTGGCAGCCTTGCGACTCGCATTGATATCCAGGCAGCCAGCCAATATCATTGGCTGATTGGCGACAAAGCCAACCGTGTCCCCATTCATTCGGCCAAAGCCGATAACAATGTTAGCCGCAAATTCTGCCTGAATTTCAAAGAAGTCTTCCTCATCACAGACTCGCGTAACCAGCTCGCGGATATCGTAGGGCAGATTGGCGTTGTCGGGAATCAGTGTATCCAGTGCCGGTATCTGGCGAGCAGCGTCATCCATGGTTTGACGTCGAGGAGCAGCTTCCTTGTTACTGGCTGGCAGAAAATGCATAAACCTGCGCACTTGCATTAAGGTTTCAATGTCATTGTCGTAGGCACCGTCGGCTACGCTACTCTTGGTGGTGTGCGTACCGGCACCGCCTAACTCCTCTTGTGTTACTTCCTCGTGGGTCACAGTCTTCACCACCTCCGGGCCGGTAACAAACATGTAGGAGGTATCGCGCACCATAAAGATAAAGTCGGTCATAGCGGGTGAGTACACAGCGCCCCCGGCACATGGTCCCATTACCAGAGAAATTTGTGGCACCACGCCCGAGGCTAATACATTTTTCTGAAAGACATCTGCATAACCCCCCAGCGAGGCAACACCCTCCTGGATACGTGCACCACCCGAGTCATTGATACCGATTACCGGTGCCTGTACCTTCATGGCATGGTCCATCAGCTTGCAGATCTTTCGCGCATGAGCTGCTGACAATGAACCACCCAGTACGGTGAAATCCTGACTGAAAGCAAACATGAGGCGGCCATCAATCCGCCCATACCCGATTACGACGCCGTCACCGGGGACGCGGTTGTCCTGCATTCCAAAATCGTGACAATCGTGTTCGACAAACATGTCCCATTCACGAAAAGTGTGAGGGTCAAATAGCACGGCAAGGCGCTCGCGTGCTGTCAGCTTGCCTTTGGCATGTTGCGCCTCAATTCTGCGTGGACCTCCACCTGCCAGCGCAGCAACGCGTTTGTCGTTAAGTCGGTCGTGAATGGTGTTCATCGATTGTCCTGTGCAAAACCAAGTGTTCGCAAGCTTTGAGTAATGTCGTCCAGCACGCTTGGGTCTTCTATGGTAGCTGGCATATTCCACTGAGTGCTATCGGCTATAGAGCGTAAGGTGCCGCGCAGAATTTTTCCGGAGCGCGTTTTTGGCAGTTTATCGACGATAGCAACGGACTTGAATGCAGCAACGGGCCCTATGTCGTCACGTACTTTTTGTATAAGCTCGCTAACGATTTGCTCGTGTGGTTTTGCACAACCACTGTTAATAATAACCAGCCCGACAGGTAGTTGTCCTTTGAGTGGGTCATGAGCTCCCATGACAGCACACTCGGCAACATCAGGATGATTGGCTAAAACCTCTTCAATAGCGCCAGTTGATAACCGATGGCCTGCAACATTGATGACGTCATCGGTACGGGCCATGACAAAGACATAACCATCCTCATTGATAAAGCCTGCGTCACCGGTTTCGTAAAAACCCGGGAAGCGTTCAAAATAGGCGGATACGTAGCGCTCTTTCGCGTTCCACAATGTGGAGAACGTGCCGGGCGGTAAGGGAAGCTTCACAACAATGGAACCGATCTCGCCCTGTGGCAACAAGGCGCCTGCCTCGTCCAGCACTTGCACATCGTAGCCAGGTACGGCGACAGAAGGTGAGCCCGCGACAATCGGCATAGGCTCAATACCCTGGCAGTTAGCGCAAATCGAATAGCCGGTTTCAGTTTGCCACCAATGATCGATCACTGGCACGTTCAGATGATCTTGTGCCCAGGTCAAGGTATCAGGGTCACAGCGTTCACCGGCCAGATAAAGTGATTGCAGTGATGAGGTGTCATAGTCCTTTAAGAGTTTGCCTACAGGATCTTCGCGCTTGATACCACGAAATGCCGTGGGAGCGGTAAATAGCACTTTCACTTTATGGTCCTGAATAACGCGCCAGAAAGCTCCGGCATCTGGCGTGCCCACGGGCTTGCCTTCATACATGATTGTTGTGCAGCCGTGAAACAGTGGTCCATAAACAATATAGGAATGTCCCACCACCCAGCCAATATCTGATGCTGCCCAGAACACATCTCCCGGATCAACGTTGTATATCGCAGACATACTCCATTTGAGTGCGGTCACACAGCCACCGGTGTCGCGCACTACGCCTTTGGGAGAGCCTGTTGTGCCAGAGGTATAGAGGATGTACATCGGATCGGTGCTGGCCAGTGGCACGGCGGGGTGTGGATCACTCACTGACATGAGTTCATTCCAGTCATGGTCACGTCCCGCGGTTAGACTGCAGGGGTGCTGTTTGCGTTGAAAAACAATGCAGTTTGCAACGCTTGCCGTGGCTATATTGATGGCTTCATCAACCAAGGGTTTGTATTCAACGATACGTGAAGGCTCGATGCCGCAAGAGGCTGCAACAATAATCTTGGGTTCGCAATCATCAATTCGCACCGCCAGCTCTTTCGCGGCAAAGCCACCGAAAACAACCGTGTGCACCGCGCCAAGACGTACCGTTGCCAACATGGCGATTGTGGCTTCGGGGATCATTGGCATGTAGATAAGTACCCGGTCGCCTTTGGTAATGCCCTTCGCCGCCAATGCACCGGCAAATTTTTCGACCGCTGTGAGCAGCTCACTGTAGGTGTATCGGGTTTGGGTGTCGGTAACCGGACTGTCGTGAATCAAGGCCAATTGATTGCCACGGCCGTTTTCAACCTGATAGTCGAGGGCGTTGTAACTGGCATTGATAAGACCATCACCAAACCAGCGGTCGAATGGTGCATCGGACGTGTCGACGCCTTGCGAGGGTGGTTTGAACCAGTGGACATCACTCGCAGCTTTGAGCCAATAGCCGGAGGGGTCATCAAGTGATTCTTGATGTTGTCGCTGGTATTCGGACATGGGAAGGCAAGCTCCTTGGGATCAGTGGGGGTATTTCCTGGATCTACTGACCTGATTATAAGTCTACTTGCTTGCACAACGTTGTCTGAATAGCCAAAAACCTTCGCGAAGGATGTTGCTACGATGCAAATGGCAGATGAGCAGCACGTTATGCTCAGACAGACTCTAAAGCCTTCTCATTTTGGGCGGACCGGTGCGCGCGCCTCTTCGTTGTTGCCTTTTCTCGACGTATGCCCCCATGTTTGGCAAAATATGGGCCTCAATAGGCCGCCTGGTCAGGAGAGTGCACCGGTCCGCTAAATCCTGAAACCTGATGTTGACGAAGTACTAGTCTTTTTCAAGCTCGCTTTGCAACTTGAGCACGTTATTGCCGTCGTCCACTTTCACGTAACAGGCAGGGTCGTCTTCGCTACCATCCCTTGTGACTTCATTGCCATCAATTTTCCGGGTGGTTTTTTCTGTAAACATGGATTGAATCGTTCCATGGCCATAGCCCTTGCCCCACGCCCATTTAACTGAATCACCTTCCTTCATACAAGTTTCCTCTCTATTTTTTCGAGTTGATAGTTCCTGCCGTTTCTGTAGCCGGGAAGCTGCAGGCCCGGTATACGCCATTCAGGAGCATTAAAAGTACAATAAAAAATCCGGCACTTCCACCATATTCGTTAACGCTTATACCGTCGTTAGCAGGACTGACAGGGCGATCAACGACAGGACTATCAACGAACTGATTATCCCTCGACTCAAGAGGCAGGGCGCGCAGGTTTCGAAAATCCCGAGCGTTCACTTGATCCAGAATTTGATCATCATGCGCATCGACGAGAATAATTTGCAGGTCATATAGCCCCGGGTCGTAGTTTTCGACAAGATCAATCTCTATTCGGTATTCGTCGGAGAAATTATTGTCGTAAATATCAAACCGTCTTGTGGTGTGAAAGAGCTCCACCTCATTAAATTCGTTGATGATATCGATGATTAAATAGACCTCGTACCGGCCGTAGCTGGAATCTGCGTCGACAGTAAGGCTCAAGCCGGAGAAATACCCGTCACCGTCGACGTCGTCATATAAAAGCGCACCAATATCATTAATCCAGGCATCATCGTTCAGGTAGGGATCGTGTCGCTCTGTGGGTGACATGGCGGTTAATACCTCTGCAGACGTTGCGTTACCTGCCAGTGACAACAAGCCGACGGCAAATAACAATGTTCTTGTTCGTGCAAATCCTTGAGTTAGTAACATGACAATTCCTCTCTGTGTCAAAATTATGGTGCGCCTCTGTAGCGTAAAGCCGAAGAGCTGAACCCGGACTTAATATGTGTTTATGCAGTTTAGTGTGTCCCGTTCCAGACTCATTGAGCTGGCAAACTGCCGTGCGGCGCGGCGGCCCGTAACGGCTACCTCTGGTGAGTAGACGTTGACAGCGCGGGTACATAGGGAGACAATCAAGAGTGATGGTCCCAAAAACGATCAGGAAGTGGTGTCATCCGGCGAAATCCGGTGAGCCGAAGCCTGGCGATCAAGCACATCCCGCAAGGATATAAGAAATGGCGAAAGGGCAGTCCCTTCAGGAACCTTTCCTGAACACCCTACGTAAAGAGCGCATTCCGGTCTCTATCTATCTGGTAAATGGAATCAAGCTTCAGGGCCAGATTGAATCATTTGATCAGTTCGTGGTGTTGCTCAAGAATACGGTCAATCAGATGGTTTATAAACACGCCATTTCCACTGTGGTCCCCAGTCGACCTGTGAAAGTGGCATTGCCTGGTGACGAAGACGCTGCAGATTAGATCAGTGCCGTCCATGCAGCTTGCTTCCAATCGGTGCCACCTGGCCAACCAGTTGCCAGTTTGTTGCAGGAGAGCGTCTCAGCTTGTTTGATCGTCCTGATAGCGGTAACAGTGCGTTGCTGGTACACATTGATATTAGCCATTGGCGCCAGCCGGTAAATGGGGGCGTCTCTCAGACTCAACCGTTTGCGCCGAAGGGCAATGCCACATTTGATACAGAAGACGATCGCACTGAGTTTGTCGAACTGGCGCGTTCAGCTGGCTTGACGGTGCTGGACACCATCGTCGGAAGCATCAGCAAGCCATCTGCAAGGCATTTTATCGGCTCAGGGAAAATCGAGGAGATTCGACTCGCACTTGCAGAGCACGAAGCTGATGTCGTGCTGTTTGGGCAAACTTTGTCGCCCAGTCAGGAACGCAATCTGGAACGCGAGCTGAGTGTGCGTGTTTTGGACAGAAACAGTCTGATCCTTGATATCTTTGCGCAACGTGCGCGCACCTTCGAGGGCAAATTGCAGGTAGAGCTTGCACAGCTGGTTCACCTCTCCACCCGACTTGTGCGCGGCTGGACTCACCTTGAGCGGCAGAAAGGTGGAATCGGTTTACGAGGGCCTGGTGAGACCCAGTTAGAGACCGACAGACGGCTGCTTAACGAACGAGTAAGAGTTTTAAAAAAGCGTCTGTCAAAAGTTCGTCGGCAACGTGAGCAGGGGCGTAGTCAACGAGGTAAGTCCGGTATTGCAACGGTTGCCCTTGTGGGTTACACGAACGCTGGAAAGTCCACGCTGTTCAACAGGATGACAGAGGAGACTGTTTACGCTGCAGACCAGCTTTTCGCAACGCTGGATCCAACGCTGAGGCGACTGGATCTGGATGGTGGAGTGTCGGCTGTACTTGCCGATACCGTCGGATTCATTCGCGATTTGCCCCACGAATTAGTCGATGCTTTTCGTTCTACGTTAACTGAGACTCTTGAAGCTGATCTTTTACTACATATAGTTGATGACAATGACAGCGAGCGTGAGCAACGCCGCGACGAAGTTGACAAGGTACTTGCCGGCATTGGCGCTCAGGAAGTCCCACAACTTATGGTGTTCAATAAGATCGACTTGAGCGGTCACGGCGTATCAGTTGAGCGGTCGGAGGATGGAGAGGCTCAGGCCATCTGGTTGTCCGCCATGACAGGAGACGGCGTCGAGGAGCTTATGCAGCTACTTGGCGAAAGATTGAGTGTTGAGAGATGCTCGGGTTGGATGGTCTTATTGCCAACTCAGGGTAAACTACGGGCACAGCTGTATAGTGCCAATGCTGTGATCGAAGAAGCCGTGCAGGAGAACGGTGCAGTGCATATCCATATCGACATGGATGCGGTGGAGTTTGCCCGATTGGCTCGGGAACACAGTATCGAAGTGAAAGACATCGTTCCCGATCGCGAGTCGCTAGGCGAGATACTTGCGGCGTCCGGTCGGGTTTAATACAATTGCCGACTTTTCGGCTACGGAGTAGAAACCCTTATGGCTTGGAACGAGCCAGGTGGAGACGACAAGGACCCTTGGGGCAATCGCAAGAATAATGACGGTGGCCCTCCAGACCTTGACGAAGTCATAAAAAACCTTAAGAACTGGTTTAACAATACGTTAGGCAACAAAGGCGGCTCGGGAGGCTCGGGTGGAAGCAACCGGGGCACTAGCTCGGGTGGCGGTCTGCCGGGTGCTAATCTGGGTGGCAAAGGTATTGGTCTGTTGGCAGGCATTCTGGGCATCGTTTGGCTGTTGTCCGGGATCTACGTAGTGCAGCCTGCGCAGATGGCTGTCATCACCCAGTTTGGCGCCTTCAAGAAAACCACGTCTCCAGGCCCGCATTGGCATTTGCCATGGCCGTTTCAGGCTGTGCAAAAGGTAGACGTCGAGGAAATTCGAAGCGCTCGACTAACCAATCAGCTAATTCTTACCCAGGACGAGAACATTGTTGATATAGACCTGGCCGTTCAGTACAACATAAAAAGCGCCGAAGATTACCTGTTTAACGTGCGTGGGCCAGATCGTACGCTGGAAGAGGTCGTCGAAAGCGCTGTACGCGAGGTAATAGGCGCGACAGCCCTGGAGTCGGTAATTACTACCGGTCGTGACGACGTCTGGAATACAACGGCTGTCAGCTTGCAGGAGGTTCTTGACGACTATGAGGCCGGCATCTTTGTTACAGCGGTCAACCTTGAGCGTGCGCAGCCGCCAGAGCAGGTACAGGCAGCATTCTCGGACGCCATCAAAGCACGTGAGGACAAGGAGCGGACCATCAACGAAGCGCGGGCTTATAGTAATCAGGTGCTGCCTCGGGCACGTGGTGACGCACAGCGAGCTCTGGAAGAATCAGAAGCCTACAAGACGCGTGTAGAGCAGGCGGCCCTCGGTGAATCCGAGCGTTTCAAGTCTCTGCTTGCCGAGTATAAAAAAGCACCAGCTGTTACTCGTGAAAGACTATATCTTGAGGCCATGGAAACGGTCATGAGCAATACCAGCAAGGTGATGGTCGACAACGACGGTGGCAACAGTCTGATGTACCTGCCAATCGATCAGCTGGTTAATCAGAATAGATCGGAAGGTGAAGGCGGAAATGGAATGATGAACGGTAACTCGCCTCTGAACAGCGGCAGCAATGACTCCCCTCGCTTTTCCGACCTGCCCAGAGAATCGATTCTGCCTTCCAGAGACGATGCACGATCACGTGATAGAGGAGCAGTACGATGAATAGACTAGCGAACCCTCTGGTGTTAGTCGGGGCCGCTCTGCTGTTATTGCTTGGCAGCACCATGATTTTCACGGTAAATGAACGTGAAAGGGCCATTAAATTGTTTCTTGGTGAGATAACCAGGGCGGATTACCAACCTGGCTTACACTTCAAACTACCGCTACTGGAGCAGGTGTACAAATTTGACAAGCGCATTCTGACCCTGGATGTGGACCCGGAAAGAGTTCTGACCAATGAAAAGAAGAATGTCATGGTCGACTCATTCGTCAAATGGCGTATAGCCGTACCAGAGACGTTCTACAAACGTCTCGGCGGTGTAGAATCTCGCGCTGATAGTCGGCTTACCCAGTTTGTGCGTGAGGGCGTGAAGGACGCTTTCGGGCGTCGAACCATCCAGGAGGTTGTTGCCTCTGCACGCTCGACGCTGCGAGAAGAGATTCTGAACTCAGTCAATGTCCAGTCGGAGAGCCTGGGTATCGAGATAATAGACGTGCGGATTAAAAAGGTCGAGCTTCCTGAAGACGTACGAGAGTCGGTCTACCAGAGAATGGAGAAAGATCGTGAGCAGATTGCTCGCGGTATCCGTTCCGAGGGTGAAGAGCAGGCCAAGATCATTCGGGCCACTGCAGATCGTGCGCGCGAGGAGCTACTGGCCAGAGCGTATGCAACAGCCGAGCAGACGCGCGGTTTAGGCGACGCAGAGTCAGCAAAGACCTACGCTGAGGCCTACACCCAGGATCCTGAGTTTTACAGTCTCTACAGGAGCCTGAGTGCTTATCGATCAGCTTTCAGTGGTGGCGGTGATGTGTTGTTGCTGGATCCGAAATCAGAGTTCTTCAGATACTTTAACGGTGCTGCGGGCGCACCCAAGCCTTAGCCTCCAGCTTGCCATCGTACAGATCGACAATCACATTTGAGGTCGTTGGTCTGCAAAATTTGCTGATGTATCTGCCCCGATGTGCAGGCTGAGTCCTGTATTTCCGCCAGTCACAGGGTTGTTGACGGTCCAAATATGCTTGTTGAAATCCTGACTGCTGTGTCACTTGTGCTGGTGCTTGAGGGCATTCTGCCGTTCCTTGATCCTGAAGGTTACAAGAAGGCAGTGCGGGCAATGCTCGAGCTACCGGAACAGCAGCTGCGCATCGTTGGCTTGTCGAGTATGATTGCGGGCGTCGTCTTCCTCGTCATCATCCGCTGAAACATCAAACTGCTGTGAAAGATCTGCGCGCAAACCGTTGGCAGTTGCCTGACGGTGTCAATGAGCTATTGCCCGATGAAGCCTGGCGGGTGGAGGGTCTGCGCAGGCAGATCATGGACAGTGCCTATCGCTGGGGCTATGAGCTCGTCATGCCGCCCATGATCGAGTACCTCGACAGCCTGTTAACTGGCACTGGCGAAATGCTCGACGTACAGACATTCAAGATCATCGATCAGCACAATGGCCGCTCGTTGGGTATACGTGCAGATATGACACCGCAAGTGGCAAGGATGGACGCGCATGCCCTGCGTTCTGATTTGCCTAATCGGTTTTTCTACACAGGTAGTGTCCTGAAAGCCCGGGCAGATGGGGCGGGCAGTAGTCGCACACCGTTGCAATTTGGTGCCGAGCTTTTCGGGCATAGCGGACCTGAAAGTGACGCAGAGATTATCCAGCTCATGCTCGATAATGTCATGCTAGCGGGGCTGCAGCTAGACGAGGTGCTTCTCGATGTCGGTCACGTCGGTGTCTACCGAGCCCTCATCAAAGATGCGGAGTTAAGCAATGCTCTTGAAAAACAACTGTTCCAGTCACTTTTGCGTGGCTCGAGGCCCGAAGTCATGGAGGTGTTGCAAGCTCGCGAAGACCGGTCCTCAATGGAGCGCTTGCGCGCGAATATTGATGCTCTCATGAATTTATCAGGCGATTGTGCGGCGGTACTTAGCGCTGCACGGGTTCAATTGGGTGATGGTTGTCCTGAAGCCCTTGCGGCTCTTGATAACCTGGAAGCCGTCGTCGATAAAGTCGTGGAAGCCCACCCCTTGATACGAATCCATGTTGATCTTGCGGAGTTGCGTGGGTTTAGTTATCACACCGGAATACTGTTTACACTTTACGACGATGCAGGTGGTGAGCTTGCACGTGGCGGAAGGTATGACGCGATAGGTGAGGCATTCGGACAGGCACGTCCTGCCACAGGCTTCAGTGGCGACCTCATACGCCTATCGTCAGCGCAGCGTCCGATTGCAGATTCCTTAAAGGTTGCAAGCAGCGGAATCTGGGTGCAGAGCACTACAGGCGACGGTGTGAAAAAGAAAATTTCAGAATTACGTTCCAGTGGCGAGCGGGTAGTGCTTGACTTGCCAGGATCAGCACTGCATGCATCCGCATGTCAGTGCGACCGAAAGCTTGTACTGCGCGATGGCCGATGGGCCGTTGAGGCGTTGTAGTTCGTCGCGATAAAATCAGTTGTATTTCCGGACACAAACAGAGAAATCAAATGTATGACTAACAGTGTGCTCGTGCTTGGCACGCAATGGGGTGATGAGGGCAAAGGTAAGATTGTTGATGTTCTTACCGAGCAGGCGTCGTTGGTTGTGCGATTTCAGGGTGGCCATAACGCTGGCCATACGCTGGTTATCGGCGATGAAAAGACGGTATTACACCTTGTGCCCAGCGGCGTGCTTCGCGAAAACGTCATGTGCGTAATCGGCAATGGTGTGGTCGTGTCACCCGACGCCCTTTTCAAGGAAATTGACATGCTCACCGCCCGCGGTGTCCCGGTGGAGAAGCGTCTGCGCATCAGTGGTGCATGTCCTTTGATTCTGCCGTATCACATTGCTTTGGATCAGGCGCGGGAAAAAGCAGCGGGAAGGCATGCGATCGGCACTACGGGTCGAGGTATCGGTCCCGCTTACGAGGACAAAGTGGCACGACGTGCCGTGCGAATTCAGGATCTGTTGGCGCTGGACAGATTCGATGAAAAAATTGATGTCGCCTGCGCTTATCACAATGGCACATTAGCTGGGCATGGCATGGAGCCTGTCGATCCGGAAGCCATCAAGCGTGTGGCCCGTGCCTACGCTGAACGACTTGCACCATTGATAGATGATATCCCAGGCATGATAGAGCGGCACCGTAAAGCCGGTGATCGCATCATGTTCGAAGGTGCGCAGGGCACTTTGCTGGATGTTGACCACGGGACATACCCGTTTGTCACCTCCAGCAACACCGTTGCAGGTGCTGCCTGCAGTGGTAGCGGCTGTGGTCCAGGCTCCATCGACTACGTGCTGGGCATCACCAAGGCCTATACCACCCGAGTGGGTGCAGGGCCTTTTCCTACAGAACTGTTTGACGATGTTGGTACGGAGCTGGGCGAACGGGGGAACGAATTTGGCGCAACAACAGGCCGTCAACGTCGTTGCGGGTGGTTTGATGCTGTGGCGGTTCGCCGTGCGGCCATCCTTAATGGAGTTACAGGTCTCTGTCTGACAAAGCTGGATGTCATGGATACCCTGGAAACGATTAAAATCTGTGTCGCCTACGAGCTGGATGGTCAGCAGATTGATCATCCGCCCATCGGTGCCGACGAATTCGATCGCTGTGTGCCGGTGTACGAGAGTCTGCCAGGGTGGCAGGCCAATACTGCCGGGGTCACAGAGATGGATCAGCTCCCAGCGGCTGCACAATCGTATATAAAGCGTCTTGAAGTGTTGTCAGAGGTGCCTGTGCATCTTGTGTCGACAGGTCCTGAACGCAATGAGAACGTTGTGATTCGATGGCCTTACGATAGCTAGGATGCCTGCTAACAGCAGGATTATCTCTAATGGGGTAATTAGAGATAATATGGTGCCGAGAAGAGGACTTGAACCTCCACATCCTAGGATACATGCACCTGAAGCATGCGCGTCTACCAATTCCGCCACCTCGGCATGAAGTGTCGCCCGAATACGAGTTTCGAGAAGCGCGAAATGTACCTAAGTGTTCCGCGTGTGTCAATTGCCAGTTTAGATCATTTTTCTCAATACCGCACTTGAACACGATGTTTGACGTACCCTTGCCCCTTACTAAACCCCTCGGCTAAACCCCTCGGCAGCGCATGAGCAAAGAAAAAAACCATAAACAGCATCCGCGTCAGGATAAAAAACAGGGTGAACGCATTGATCCGTATCGTCAGCGCGAGAGTGTCAAGTACGAGCGTCCGATAGCCAGTCGCGAATTCATTACCAGCACGCTGCGTGAAGAGCCGGGACCGGTAGATTTCGAGGCGCTTGCTGAGAAGCTTGAACTGTTGGGTAATGAGGACGGCATGGAGGGCTTGCGTCGACGCGTAGGTGCCATGATTCGTGACGGACAACTTATCCAGAATCGCAAACGCGGTCTGGTCCCGGTAGATGCCGATAACCTGATTGCAGGCAGAGTCACCGCTCATCCTGATGGCTTCGGATTCGTTATCGTTGAGGACAGTGATAAAGATATCTTTCTTAACGGCAAGCAGATGCGACAGGTGTTGCATGGCGACCGAGTCGTTGTCTGTGTAACAGGGGTAGATCGGCGTGGCAGACGTGAAGGGCGCATTGTCGATGTCGTGGAGCGAGCTAACAAATCCCTGGTGGGCCGACTTTCCATCGACCGGGGCACCACCGTTGTACTGCCCGATAACAAACGCATCCATCAGGATCTGCTTATTGCACCTGGCGAATTGGCAGATGCAAAGAATGGCGACATGGTAGTTGCTGAAATTATCGAGCAGCCTACGCGGCGACACCAGCCGGTCGGTAAAATTATTGAAGTACTCGGACAACACCTGCGCCCGGGGATGGAAATTGATGTTGCACTGCATAGCCATGGTATTCCGGCGCAATGGCCCGATGAGGTTCTCGAACAGGCTGCAGCGTTTTCAACCACGGTAGATGCCAACGCCGCTGAAGGGCGAATGGATGTTCGCAAAACCCGGATGATTACCATTGATGGTGTAGACGCTCGTGATTTTGATGATGCTGTGTGGTGTGAGCCGCTTGAAAGCGGTTGGCGACTATTGGTCGCCATCGCGGATGTTGCGCATTATGTGTCTATAGGATCGGCCCTTGATGCAGAAGCAATTGAGCGTGGAACCTCAGTCTATTTCCCGGGGCGCGTGGTGCCAATGTTGCCCGAGGTGTTATCCAATGGCCTATGTTCTCTGAATCCTGAGGTTGACAGGCTTTGCATGATCTGCGAGCTAAGGCTCGATGGCGATGGCAACGTCAAAAAGACGCGTTTTCACAACGGTATCTTGCGCTCCCATGCACGGCTGACCTACGATCAGGTCAATGAAATGCTTACCGACAATAACTCACCTTTACGTGACAAACACGCATCGCTGATGCCAATGATTCAGGAGTTGCACAAGCTCTACAAAGTACTGGCGGCAAAACGCCGTATTCGAGGTGCCATAGAATTCGATTCGAACGAGACGCATATTGTGTTCGACGACAACAAGAAGATCAAAGAGATCGTGCCCATCGAAAGGAACGATGCACACAAACTCATCGAAGAATGCATGATTCTGGCAAACATTCATGCCGCAGCATTTTTGGAAGAAAAAGAAATACCCGCCCTGTATCGCGTTCATGCCGGCCCCAAAACCGACAGGCTGGAAGATTTGCGTGCGTTTCTGGCGCTTCGTTCACTGGTTTTAGGCGGCGGTGATCAGCCCAGCGCACTTGATTATGCAGCACTGGCAGAGCTTATCGCTGACAGACCCGATAGGAGTGTTATCCAGACAGTGATGTTGCGTTCGATGCAGCAGGCCGTTTATCAGCCAAAAAATGAAGGGCACTTTGGTTTGGCTCTCGATCAATACGCGCACTTTACATCGCCGATCCGACGTTACCCGGATTTACTCGTGCACAGAGCTTTGAAATTTGCGATCGCGCATGGCAAGTCTTCTGGCTATCATTATTCCCGGGAAGCCATGGCGGCGCTCGGTGAGAGTTGTTCGCGTACGGAGAGGCGCGCGGAGGATGCCTCGCGTGATGTTGTTGCGTGGCTAAAGTGTGAATACATGCAAGATCATGTCGGCGCGGAATTTGATGGTGTCATCACCGCTGTGACATCGTTCGGGCTATTTGTCGAACTCAAGGGCATTCACATTGAAGGTCTTATCCATGTCACCAATCTAGCTCGTGATTTTTACAAATTTGATCAAGCTGCACAGGCCATGATCGGTGAGCGCACTGGCAGACAGTATCGTTTGGGCGATACCATCCGGGTTCAGGTAGCGGCAGTTAATCTGGAAGAGCGCAAGATCGATTTTAACGAGGTTGATCAAGGGGCTCAGGCCCACCGTCAGGAACAACCCTTGCGTAATCGCAAGAAACACAAGTCAGGGCAGTCATCTCAGCCTCCTGCTGCCGTGCCAGGTTCAGGCGCGATGAGTCATAACAAAAAGCCTGCCAGTGACGAACAACGCCGTCAACTCAAACGCAAGAAAAAGCAGCGGCGTCGTGACGAAAAACGCGCCCTGAGACTAACAGAAAAACGGGCAGAGCAGATCGCTGCCGGTAAGCATCGCAAGAGTGTTGAGGTGGACGATGATGGGAAGGCGGTGACTACAACAGCAACCACGACATCTTCCAGAAAAGCCAAGGCCAGAAAAGCCAGAAGTAAGGATGCTAAGACCTGGGATGCTGACAAGCAAAACCAGCAAGCCGGTAAAAAGCAGAATAGTAAGAGCAGCGCGGCTAGTGCAAAGGACAGTCAAATTCGTGCCAAGGCTGATGCTGCAGGCAAGTTGGCTGGAAAGAAGGCTGCCGCCAACGATAAACCAGCCGCCGCCAGGGCGCATGGCAAGAAAACAAGCAATCGTAAAAAGATTGCGGCCAAAACTGCAACTACCGTGGAAAAGCTTGCCAATAAAGTGGTTGCCAAAAAAGCGGCAAGTAAGAAGCAGACTAGCAAGAAAGCGGTTGCCAGCAAAACGACTGCCTCGAAAGTAACAATCAGGAGAGCGATCGGTAAAAAAGCAGCCCGTAAAAAATTGGTTGGAAAAAAAGTGGTCGGTAATAAAGTGGTCGGTAAAAAGGTGATCAGTAAAAAGACGGCTAACAAAAAGACGACTAGCAAAAATCCGACTAGCAAAACGACGGTGAGCAAAACGACGGTGAGCAAAAAAACTGTTAGCAAGAAAACTGTCAGTAAAAAGCCGACTACCAGGAAAGCAGGCACGGGTAGTGCTACCGCCAGAAAACCGAATGCCAGTAAAGTCATGCGTAAAAAAACCTCCGGCAAAAAAACAGGTAGCAAGAAAACATCCAGCTTATCGGCTGTTGTCAAACGTAAGGCGTCCAGTAAAAAAACAGCAAGCAAAATCGCAGCTAAAAAAGCGGGCACGAAAAACAAGGCTGTCGCTAAAAAAGGTACAACGAGGAAACGCCGGGGCTAAGATGATGCGAAGATGCTTGCCCGACTGTCTCCGCAGGCGCATGCCGGGATGGGTTGCGCGCTGCGTGATTTGTGAGCCGTTGTAGCCGACTATGGACAAGGGAGATAAATCGGATTCAGCAAGCCCCTGCGCAGGTGCTTGTGCAACGCCCGCGGCCAGGCAGTACATTGGTGGTCTGCATAGCGTTAAAGCGGCGTTAAAGTCATCTGCCAGCGAAATAGAGAAGTTGCTGGTACAGAAAGACCGACGTGACACAAGGTTGCGAGACCTTCGTCAGTTGGCTGGTCGTCATGCGATAGACACTCAAGAGGTCAATAGATCGTTACTTAATGAGCTGGCGCCTGATTTACAGCATCAAGGGGTAGTCGCTGTCTTGAATGTCTCATCAAACGGTATCCGCGATGACCTTGAAGCCTTCATCACCTCAGCACTTGCCACAGAGCGTAAGCAAGCTCTGCTTATACTCATCCTCGATGAGGTTCAGGATCCGCATAATCTGGGAGCCTGTTTGCGATCAGCTGATGCGGCAGCGGTAGATGCGGTTATCATTCCTGCGAATAACAGCGTTGGCTTGACACCGGTAGTGCGTAAGGTTGCCAGTGGCGCTGCTGAGTCTGTACCGCTCTTTCAGGTAACCAACCTGCAGCGCTCAATCGATCAACTGCAAAAGCTGGGTGTCTGGGTGTATGGAGCTGCCGGTGAGGCGTCCGTAAGCCTTTATCAGCTGGATCTGTCAGGCAATGTGGCATTGGTCATGGGTGCTGAGGGCAAAGGTATGAGGCGCTTGACTCGGGAACAGTGTGACGATGTTTTTCACCTTCCCATGCTCGGTTCGGTATCCAGCCTCAATGTTTCAGTGGCTGCAGGTGTCAGTTTGTTCGAAGCGGTACGCCAACGCACTGAAGGGCTAGAGACAAAATAAAAATGCATTTGTCGCTTGAACAAGTTCCGGTAAGTCAAGGCCACTTTGAGGTAAATTCTCGCCCTTATTTTGTTGCAATAGCCCAGTAAACTCGTTACCATTGGAAGGCTTTGTCATCCGGCAAGGCCAACTTCCTCGTCCAGTCGCCATATCATGCTCGCACACCATCCTGGTTAGTCGAGATTTAAGGAGACGGGCGTTATCCACAGGGAGCAATAATGCGCCACTACGAAATCGTGTTTCTGGTCCACCCTGACCAGAGCGAACAGGTACCTGCAATGATTGAGCGGTACCGAGGAATCATCGAAACCCGTGAGGGTGTCGTCCACCGGCAGGAAGACTGGGGTCGTCGTCAGCTTGCATACCCGATCAACAAAATTTACAAGGCGCATTACACGCTACTCAATATCGAGTGCACCCAGGATGCCCTGGAAGAGCTCACCAGCGCGTTCAAGTTCAATGATGCTGTTATCCGGCACATGGTTATCCAGCAGGACGGACCAGTCACTGATGAATCTCATCTGATTAAAAAAGAAGAGTCACGCAGTGATGAGGAACGTAAGCCACGATCATCTGATAGCGACAGCGAAAGCAGCGGCGATAATGATGATAGCGTGACGCAGGACAGTGCAAGCACTGAACCCGCCGCAGACGCCAACTAGAACAGATCTGGAGAATTATTATGTCCCGCTATTTCCGACGTCGTAAATACTGCCGTTTCACCGCTGAAGGCATTACTGAAATAGATTACAAGGATCTTGAACTACTCAAGGGATTTGTAACCGAAACCGGTAAAATCGTACCTAGCAGAATCACGGGTACAAAAGCTCGTTATCAGCGTCAGCTCGCTACAGCAATTAAGCGTGCAAGATATGTTGCGCTGTTGCCCTATACCGATCAGCACTAGTGAATCCGGCACGGGTTGATTTTTCTGTGCCATACGGTATCTACGTAACTTACTCGGCTTACTGATTCAAGGTCATCATGATAGCGCTGGCTCGCATAGCAGATCGTGGTCCATGGATTGCTGCCGCACTGGCGGCAGTGCTACTACTGGCAGCTCTCTGGATTCCAGCGTTGATGGTCTCCAGTGGTGCTGCAGGATTAGTGCTTTTCGCCAGCATGTTTTCCATGGCCTGCTTGATAGCCAGTGCAGCAGTAGTAGCCTTCGTAGCTTTGCGTCATGGAGAGATGTCTGCGTTGCAGGTTGTCGGTGGTTGTCTGCTACTACTGATTGTGGTGTCTTTGGCTCTCTACGGAACAGCTGCTCACATACCATTAATAGCAACTATTTTCTGGTTACCGGCAATAGTCTCGGCGTTCGTGTTGGCTCGCACGGTCAAGCTGGAACCTGCTGTGCTCTCGATCGTTGTATGCGGCGTTTTGTCGGTTATTGTTCTGGCTTTGGTCATGGGCGATACCACCGCTTTCTGGCGTAGTCAGTTCGGTGATGTGGGTGCGGGGGCTACGGCCTCGTTGCCAAAGTCTGCGGGCAATGCACCGTTGATCACCGAAGAGCAGCGTGAGGAGTTCATCATGGCAATGGCCAACATGATGACTGCTGCCATGGGGTTGTCTGTAATGACTGTAGCCCTGGGCGCTCTCTTTGCAGCTCGTTCGTGGCAGGCTGGCCTGGTTAACCCAGGTGGTTTTCAAAAAGAGTTTCATGCCTTGAGTCTGGGTCGTAATACAGCTTTTATTTGCGTCATCATTATTTTGCTATCCCTTTTTGCGGGAGGTCAGGTTTTCGGTGCAATCGCCATTCTGGTGATATTTGCATTTTTCATTCAGGGGCTCGCAGTAGCGCATGCTCTGGTTAAACAACGCGGTATGCATCGTTTTTGGCTACACGGTATATACGTGATGCTGATGTTGCCGCACACAGTGCTTCTTCTCTCGGCGCTAGGGCTTGCAGACAACATGGTCAAGCTGCGTCGTACGGAAGAGCAGTAATTTCGAATAAATTTTAGGAGAATATTCATGCAGGTTATATTGCTTGAAAAGATTGATAACGTTGGATTGCTTGGCGATCTCGTCGATGTAAAGTCAGGTTTTGCCCGTAACTTTCTGCTCCCTCAGGGCAAAGCTGAAATGGCGACACCTGATAACGTGGAGGCGTTCAAGCAGCGCCGCGCGGAGCTTGAAAAACAACAAGCTGACGCTCTTGCGAGTGCTAACGCCCGGAAGAGTACGATCGACGGTATGACGGTCAGTATCACATCGCGCTCCGGGACTGAAGGTAAATTATTCGGCTCTATAGGGACCGAAGAAATTCGTCAGGCCCTCGAAGCTGCAGGCCATTCTGTGGAAAAGAAGGAAATTCGATTACCTGAAGGACCTTTGCGAAACGTTGGAGAGCATCCGGTTACGCTGCACTTGCACACCGATGTCGATGCAGAAGTGATTGTTAATGTCGTGGGTGAGGAAGTTTAAAAAAATACGGTATCTTATAGTCGACCGTAGAGTTGATGACCGGGCTGTGAATCGCCAGATTGCCTCTTCAAACAAGGCTCTATAGCCAAAACATTCACAGCCGCCCCTTGCAGGGTGCTTTGCCACAACCCTTTCCAACAAAAGCACGGTGAAATCGTGCGGATCTGTGGGTATTGCACCTGATGCCGCGTTCAGATTGTCGGAGCAGTTTCACGGATGGTTCATACGCCAGATGATTTCGACATTCCCTCGGGTCCCGGGGAGGATGAGCACGGCGTGCCCTTCGATGCCTCGCCTGAAGATTTCGGCTTCGGTCCGCCATTGTCTGGCCAGGCACCCACTGCGCCATCAATGCCTGTCTACGGTGGATCTTCGCCTGCATCGGGCCAACGCGATCGAGCCTATAAGTCAAACAGATCCGGCAGAGGCTCTTCCAGAGGTAATACAGAGGAGCTTCTGGAGACACTATCGCGTCGGGCAAATCACGCACCGCCGCACTCCATAGAGGCTGAACAGGCCGTTCTGGGCGTTCTGATGCTCGAAGCCAACGAGGCGTTCGATAAAGTGTCGGAAGCCGTCGCTGAAGGCGACTTCTATCAATTAAGTCACAAGCTGATTTTCCGCGCCATTTCTGCTCTGGCCACTGAAGGTCGGCATCCTGATGTGGTGACCGTTACCGGATGGCTTCAAACGCACGGTGATCTGGAGGATGCTGGCGGCTTGAATTACGTTGGCGCGCTTGTCGAGGTCGCGCCCAGTGCAGGCAATGTCAAAGAGTACGCCGAAATTGTTCGTGAACGCTCGGTTCTCAGACAGCTAATTGGTGTGGCCAATGAAATAGCCGATAGTGCTTATGACGCAGATGGACGTACGGCCAAGGACTTGCTCGACGTTGCGGAAACCAAGGTATTCGCAATTGCCGATCAGACGGCAAAAAGCGGGGGTGGATTCCACGATATAAAAAGCGTATTGTCCGATGCGATAGAGCGTATCAATCTTTTGTTCGAATCTGATGCCGCTATTACAGGCCTGTCCACAGGTTTCACTGAGCTGGATGAAAAAACCAGTGGCCTGCAAAAATCCGATTTGATCATTGTCGCTGGCCGACCCTCCATGGGCAAGACAACCTTCGCCATGAATATTGCGGAAAATGCCGCCATGGAAGCCGATGCGCCAGTCGCCATCTTCAGTATGGAAATGCCTGCCGAGCAACTCGGCATGCGGATGATAGCCTCCCTGGGGCGCGTCGAGTTACAAAAACTACGAACTGGCAAATTGGCAGAGCAGGACTGGCCGCGTATCACCTCGGCTATCACTCTCCTGAATCAGAAGAGAAATGTCTACATTGATGATTCACCAGGACTGACTCCAACAGAGCTGAGGGCGCGATCAAGGCGACTTGCTCGCGAGTACGGGTTGAGTCTTATCGTGATCGACTATTTGCAGCTTATGCAGGTCAGTGACAACCGGGAAAACCGGGCTACCGAAATTTCAGAAATTTCCCGATCGCTGAAAGCTTTGGCGAAAGAGTTGCAGGTGCCTATCATTGCTCTCTCTCAGCTCAATCGAAGCCTTGAGCAACGTCCTGATAAACGCCCTGTTATGTCCGATTTACGAGAATCCGGAGCGATTGAGCAGGATGCAGACGTAATCATGTTTATCTATCGTGACGAGGTGTACAACCCGGAGGATGAGGCGAGTAAAGGCCGTGCCGAAATTCTGATTCGCAAACAGCGTAACGGGCCCATAGGCGCTGTCAATCTGACTTTTCTGGGCCGTTACACGCGTTTCGAAAACTATTCGCCTGAAATCATGTCGGGGGAATTTACTTGATTGGCACTGTTTGTTTGTCATACCAACTAATTTGTATCGTGATACCTGCGAAAGCGGTTATCCTGATTGCCGATGCCTGATAGAGTTCCAGAAACAAGCCAGCTTGGCAATTCACATCCCGAGCAAAGCCTGCGTTCCGTCGATATACAAATCGATCTGGAAGCCGTGCGCAGTAATCTGGTTACAGCAAGACGTTGCAGCTCAGGTTCACTTCAGTTTGCAACGATAAAGGCTGATGCCTATGGGCATGGTGCAGTTGAAGTGGCACATGCACTTTCGCCTCAAGCAAATCGACCATCAAGTAACCCGCCTGGTATAGATAGCAGGCAGTCTGATGAGGGTTTTGCAGACGGATTTGCAGTGGTGACCGTAGATGAGGCGCTACAGCTTCGCAACGCAGGCATTGCTCAGCCCATTCTTGTATTGCAGGGCCCGCAGAATGCGGAGGCCTGTGCGGAACTTGTGAACAATGATCTCTGGCCTGTTATCCACGATTTACATCAGTACGGCTGGTACAGACAATGTGCAGAGCGGCATTCACTCAGCGCTTGGCTGAAAGTGGATACTGGTATGGGGAGATTAGGTGTTCAGCCCTTTGAGGCTGAAAAAATACTATCTCGGGATGAAGGTATTTCATGGCACGGCATGCTGACGCACTTCGCCTGTGCGGATGAACCCGATAACCCATTTACCGCCTCACAAATTGAGACGTTTGGCAATATTGCTCCGCGACGGCCCATGCAGCGCAGTCTGGCGAATTCGGCTGCCGTACTCGCCTGGCCGGACGCGGTGTCAGATTGGGCCAGACCCGGAATCATGCTTTATGGGTGTAATCCGTTGGATAGAGCTCTTCGTGACGAGGTAGCACTGGTTCCCGCCATGACGGTTTCAGCGCCGCTTATATCCGTTAAAAGCATGCGCAGTGGCGCAGGTATCGGGTATGCCCAAAGCTATCATTGCCCGGAAGATATGCCTGTAGGTTATGTAGGGCTAGGTTATCGGGATGGGATACCGCGAGTGCTTGATGAGACGGCCACTGTAATGGTTGGAGGATTTTCCTGCCCTGTCATCGGCAGGGTGTCCATGGATTCTTTCGCTGTAGATTTACGTAAGATTCCTGACGCTCGAATCGGCGATAAAGCTGAGCTTTGGGGCAAGCAGGCCAGTGTAGATATGCTCGCCAAAGCTGCCGGGACTATAAATTACGAACTATTAACTTCAATTCGCGGCAGCCGACAATACAAACAAGCAAATTTACGATCTTGAAACACGGTTTTTTCGATTAATCAGTATAATTAGACATAACACACAGATTGCAGGCCCGCCGGACTGCAGCCCCACGAGTGAGGCTTCCATTTACAATAAGTATGGCAGAGGGTTACCTCTCCAGGTATTGAAGCTTATCGGGTTTGTCTTCCCACTCTTTGGCATCTTCCGGTGGGTCTTTTTGCACGGTAATCACTGGCCAGATGGCTGAGAGGTCTGCGTTAAGTTGCAAAAACGGCTCATCCTCAGGTTTCATGTCTTCTTCAGCGACAATTGCATTTATAGGGCACTCAGGTTCACAAAGGGAACAATCTATGCATTCATCGGGGTCAATCACCAGATAATTGGGACCTTCATGGAAGCAGTCAACTGGGCACACCTCCACGCAATCCGTGTATTTGCACTTAATGCAGTTTTCAGTCACTACGAAGGTCATGGCAGAGGTCTCTTTTTCAGTTTTGGTATAAATCACAAAAAGTCTGAGGAATCTGCGCTGCAGAGCGTCCTACACTAAGCAATAGCAAATTTTATCTCGGAATCACTAATACAGATGTTATCAAATAAACAGGCACATTCAGTAAGTGCATCGTTCATCAATTCATCAAGAACTTTCACTTAAGAATGACAGAGCGCTCTGGACACACCTTATCGCTCTAGTCTTCAGTCGGAGAACACATGAAAGCCATCAAGAAAGCAGTATTTCCAGTAGCCGGCATGGGTACACGATTTTTACCCGCCACCAAAGCCAATCCCAAGGAAATGCTACCCGTCGTCGACAAGCCGCTCATCCAGTATGCCGCTGAAGAGGCGGTCTCTGCGGGTATCGATACACTGATATTTGTCACGGGCCGAAACAAGCGATCAATCGAGGACCATTTCGATACCGCTTACGAACTGGAAAGAGAACTGGAAGCCAAAGAAAAACACAAAATGCTGGAAGTATTGCGCAGCATACTACCCAAACATGTTAATTGCGTTTTCATCCGTCAGTCAGAGGCACTGGGTCTCGGACATGCCGTTCTGTGTGCCAGACCCGTAGTCAACAATGAGCCCTTCGCTGTCATCCTGGCCGATGATCTTATCAATTTTTCAGACCAACCTTGTCTGAAGCAGATGGTCGATCTTTTCAATTTTCAGCATTGTTCCATTCTCGGAACTGAGCCGGTTCCCAAAGAAGATGTCAGCTCGTACGGAATTGTCGATGGTGAAGAGGTAAAGAAAGGTCTTATGGAAGTCTCAGGCATTGTAGAAAAACCAGCCGTCGACGAAGCGCCAAGCAATGTTGCCGTCGTGGGGCGCTACATACTGACACCACGAATTTTCGATCTGCTTGAAAACACCGGGCGCGGAGCGGGTAATGAGATCCAGCTTACTGATGCAATTGCCGAGCTCCTGAAAGAGCAAAGAGTTCTGTCGTTCAACTTCGAAGGTCGGCGATTTGATTGTGGAAGCAAGCTGGGTTATCTCAAGGCGCAGGTGGAGTATGCTCTCGAGCACGACGAAGTCGGCCCTGAATTTCGTGAATATTTGAATCAGCTGGATACCCATGGCCGTGACAAAGTAGTGCCGATAAACAAACCTGCCTAAGGGCCCGTCCCACAATAACTTGAGCATCTCAGGCGCCCATGCATCTCGCCCCGCTGCGTTGTTCGGCGGTTGAATAGCCCGCTATTCGCCCTTCTCCCGCCTTGCTGGACGAGCGCCTGAGCACCTGAGATGCTCAATTTATTATGGGACGGACCCTAAGGGCAAATTGTTTCCGATGTGCGCAGTTAAGGAGTAAGCTCCACAGCTGTTAATGCTTGGGAACGAACTGCATGTTGGACAGGTCTGCCACTTGGGCAATCTTTGGCGTATTCTTCTTCGAATCCTCTGTAATCGGCCAGTGGATTCCACGGATACCCGACATCAAGTATAATCTGGGCTTATCAGACGCTGAGCTCGGGCTGGCGCTTCTCAGCATGCCCTTGGGTACATTAATAGGTTTTTCCATCGCTGGAAGAATCATTCAGAACATAGGATTGCGTTCCGGTTGCCGTGTGTTTTTGCCTTTGTGGGCGTTGCTATTCATCACCCCGGCTTTAGCCCAGAACCTTGCCCAGCTAATGCTCGCTCTATGCATCAGTGGTATGGCTGTCGGCATGATAGAAACTGCGATGAACACCGAAGCTGCGCGCATCGAAAAGGCTGCAGCTGGGCGTCTGATGTCGCGCTGTCATGGATTCTGGAGCATTGGCACCATGGTGGGTGCATTGATGGGAGGCGCTATTGCTCAACAGGGTGTCAGCGTCAGCACACACTTTGTCATCATCATGCCGTTGATTGCACTCGGTGGTTATTTTGTAGCCACCTCACTTCCCCGATTACCTGTCGAGGTGAGTGCTGATGTGTCGGTGCCTGTGTCTGACCGGGCAGGGGTGAAATCCAGCAACTTGAAAGTCACTGGTCTGTTTACCTTGCCTGGCAAGGCTATTCTGCTGCTTTGCATCATGCCACTGGGTATCATGATGGTAGAGGGGGCGTTCATTGATTGGTCGGCTGTGTTTATGCGTGATGTCATGTCAGCAAGCCCATTACTCATTGCAGTAACCTACTCGTTTTTTTCCGTGGTGATGGCCATCGTACGGCTTTCAGGTGATGCTATTTCGGAACATTTCGGTGAAACCAGGGTTATTCGTATATCCGGCCTGGCATCAACTGTCGGTATTTGCATTTTCGCACTGGCACCCAGTACGTTGTGGGTGTTTATCGGTGCGGCCATTTCCGGAGCTGGCGTTGCCATCGTATTTCCACTAGCCGTTACAGCAGCCGCTAATCGACCGGGTCGCTCATCCGCTGATAATGTGGCGGCACTCAACATGGTTGCTTTTACAGCGTTTTTTATCGCACCGCCGGTAATCGGATTTTTATCTGACGCTATTGGCCTTCGCTACGCGTTGCTGAGCCTTGCTCCAATGGCATTTGTGACATTTCTGCTGGCGGACGAAGTCAGCGATAACACCTTGTCTGATACAGCATCATCAAGTTGAATCATTTGGCAATCACAAAATAAGCGTTTGCTGTCCTCACACTTCAATCAGGTGATTAGGTAGTTCATCAGGCCGACCTTCGGGGGCCGGGAAATGCTGCCAAAGAATTTCCCGGCACTGCTCAATGGTGCTCTCAAAGCCCTGGGCGATGTCCCCTTGTTGAACATGCGTTATAAATTCTTCTACGGTTTTGGACCAGAGCTCATTGTCCACCGCTTGAGCAATGGCTGAATCAACAATGATTTCAACATAGTGCTCAGCTACTGATACAAAAATCAGCAGCCCTGTTCGACCTTTCGTCTGATGTAGATTTTGTAGGAAGAACTGTTCGCGCGCATGTCTTGCGGCACGTTGCTGCTTGACTGATGTGGGGATAATCCAGAGTCGCGCGGCAGGAATTTGAAATAACACTCCAAGCCCCAGAAACACCAATACCTGAAATGCATAAAGCCATGAGCTGACATTGACAATATGGGCCGACTCTATCCAACCGCTGGTTGTTAATGCAAGGTAAGCGTAATAGATGCCCGGGAGACTAAGGGCCGCAAGCGCCGCCCAGAGAATAGGAATATAACGGTAGCCATCGCTCTGGCGAGCAATGACCGTAACAATCTCTGCACGCGTGCGAGACTCTGCATAATTGATTTTTGCCGATAGCGCAGATTTTTCTTCTTGAGTTAAAAATGCCATCTACCAACTCCCCGAAGCGCCGCCGCCACCGAAGCTACCGCCACCGCCACCGAAGCCGCCGCCACCAAATCCACCACCACCTATTCCGCCGGTTCCGATATAACGCCCACGTTGTCGCGATGATGGGCCATTGCCTCCATTGCCAGAGCCTTTGAAAAAAACAAACAGGAAAACAACTACAGCGATGACGAGACCGATAAGTAAATTACCGGTGATAATGGTTGCAAGAAGGCCCGCGAATCCGGAAGGAAACGCCCCATTTGCAGCCTTACGAAGACCTGATCTACGCAACAATTCCGGTATGGCAACCATGGCTATGAAAATCAACGGTATGAAATTGCCAACCGCGCTGGTCATTGCAGTGCCATTACTTTTCGCGGCCGACGTGGGGGCTGTGTACTCGCCCTTAACCGCCTGAAGTATCGCACCCACGCCTCGTTCAATGCCCTGCGGATAGTCATTGTCGCGAAACGCTGGCAGAATCTCGCGTTGGATGATGATGCTTGATAGCGAATCTGTCAGCGCCCCTTCCAGGCCATAGCCCACTTCTATGCGCACCTTGCGAGCAGTTGGAGCCACCAGCAACAGTGCACCATTGTCGTTGTCTGCCGTACCAATCTGCCACTCACGCCCCAAGCGGTTGGCGTAATCGGCAATGTCGTATCCTTCCAGGTCTGCAATGGTCACGACAACAAGCTGATTGCTGGTCTGCGCTTCGTGGGCTTCCAGTTGAGCGCTCAAGGATGCTTCCTGGACTTTATCGAGTAACTGTGCCTGATCAACAACACGCCCGGTCAACGGAGGAAAACTCTGTGCGAAAGCCAATTGAAAACAGGCGAGGGCGCTCAGCAGCAGCGCTGTTATCAGCTTGCACACAGCATTGCTCAATCCGGGTTTTCGATAGAAGTGAGTCACGGAGCTTTTGTGTCTAGTTATTCTTTGTTGAACTCAACCGTGGGATTAACGGCATCTTCTTCACTGACCGAAAAATTAACCTTGGGCTCCATATCCGGATACATGAAACGCGCCCACCAGCGCCCCGGAATAGTTCGCAGTTCCGTGTTGTATTGTTGAACGGCACCTATGTAGTCACGGCGTGCTACGGCAATTCTGTTTTCGGTGCCTTCGAGCTGCTGCTGCAGTGCCAGAAAATTTTCATTGGATTTAAGGTCTGGATAGGCCTCGACTACTACCATGAGCCTTTGTAGCGCAGAACTCAGTGCCCCCTGATTTTCCTGAAACTGCTGGAATGCTTCTGGATCGGAAAGCATCTCTGGAGAGATATTCATCTGGGATACACGAGTTCTGGCCTCAGTTACTTCAGTGAGAACATCACGTTCCTGATCGGCAAAGCCTTCGACGGTACTTACCAGATTAGGTACTAAGTCGGCACGGCGTTTGTACTGGTTTTGAACCTCTGACCATCTGCCGTTTACCGCTTCATCGTAAGTCGGAATATTGTTGATCCCGCAGCCGCTGAGGAGCAAGGCTGTAACGAAGAATGTGGCCAATCGCGCTAATGGGGAGAAACGTGTGGATCTCATGGAACCATCCTTCAATATATGATGCGTAGATGATAGCAGATGCCTTTAACGGGTCGATTAACAGTCGACACAAGTGGTCCGTCAACGTCATATTTCAGGCTCCTGAAATTCGGGATGTCGGTCGATCAGCTAATTCCCGGACAAGCTATCTCCAAACGAAGAATAATGTGCCCTTGACAACCTGTAGCTACCAGTGAGAGCGTAAAATTCAGACATGCTCAGCTTTAACGATGTCGCGTGTCGACGTGACGGTAAACTTTTATTCCACGAACTCAGTTGTGTTATTCACTCAGGTCAGAAAATTGGCTTGACGGGTGCCAATGGCTGTGGGAAGTCCAGTCTGTTTGCCATGATTCAGGGTGAGCTTGAAGCCGATACCGGGACCATCTCGCTGCAACAGAATATCGTGATCACGCATGTTGCTCAGGAAACTCCCTCATCCTCACGTTCAGCTCTGGACTACGTCGTTGATGGTGATCAGCGATTACGTAAGCTAGAGGCCGCGATTGATGCCTGCGGTGATGATCAGGGCGAGCAACTGGCCAACAGACTTGCCGAGTTCCAACAGTGCGGTGGATACACGATAAAGTCTCGCGCCGGCGCTTTACTACACGGGCTCGGTTTCAGTATCGATTCTCATGGTAATTCAGTTGCCAGCTTCTCTGGTGGTTGGCGAATGCGCCTCAATCTAGCTCAGGCGCTCATTAGTCCCAATGAATTGTTGATGCTTGATGAGCCTACCAACCATCTGGATCTGGATGCAGTGCTATGGCTCGAATCCTGGCTACGGCGACGTGAGGGGACTCTGATACTGATTTCGCATGATCGTGAGTTTCTGGACTCGGTCACCAATACAACACTGCATATAGAGACTCAAACGGCGAACCTTGTCACGGGCAACTACAGTGCATTCGAAAGATGGCGTGCTGCTCGGCTGGTTAGTCAGCAGGCACTACATGAGAAAACACAGGCGCGTCGCAAAGAGCTTCAGGGCTTTGTTGACAGATTCCGCGCCAAAGCTACCAAGGCAAGGCAGGCACAAAGCCGACTCAAAATGCTGGAACGTCTTGGTGAGACGCAAGCCGTGCGTATCGAATCACCGTTTACGTTCGGTTTTCAGACACCGGGCGCTATGCCCAGCCCCTTGGTCGTGCTAAATAAGTGCAATGTTGGTTACGGCGGTGATCCGGTACTGCGCGATATCAGCTTTACCGTCCAGAGCGGTGACAGAATTGGTCTGCTGGGGGTGAATGGCGCAGGTAAATCAACCTTGATCAAAGCGCTCACCGGCTCTTTACCCATAAGTACAGGCACGAGAACCCCTGCACAGAAACTATCCATTGGTTATTTTGCGCAGCATCAAGTAGATCAACTGCGTGCTGATCATTCGCCGCTACAAGCCTTGCAATCACACGATCCAACACTAAGTGATGCACAAGCAAGAAATTACCTTGGTGGTTTCGACTTTAACGGTGACCAGGCACTTCAGTCGACTGCAACCTTATCCGGTGGCGAGCGTGCGCGCCTGGCACTTGCACTCATTGTGCAATCCAGGCCCAATTTACTGCTACTCGATGAACCAACTAATCATCTGGACATTAATATGAGGCAGGCATTGGCCGATGCATTAGTGTCGTTTGAAGGCGCGTTGTTAGTTATCTCACATGATCGAACCATGCTGCGCTCGGTAGTAGACGAGCTATGGTTGGTTGCAGACCATTCATTAACCCCGTTTGATGATGATCTGGATGGGTATGCCCGATGGCTATCAAAAAGACGCACACAGGAGGCTACTGCTGTGTTGGATATTGTGGAATATACGAGTGGGAAAAATACCGGCAGCACCCTGGTCAATGCATCTAAAGAGGCAGGAATAAACCTTGCGTCAGAGGCTGTATCCGCTGACAAACGCCAGCAAAAACGCGATCAGGCGACGCTTCGCGCACTGCTTGCACCATTGAGTAAGGCAATCAAAAAGCACGAGAAACAGTTAGACGTAGCGACTCGTGCACTTTCAGATGTGAGAGAAAAGCTTGGTGACCAGGAGTTGTATACTGTGGAAAACAAACCACAATTGAATGAGCTATTAAATGCAGAGGCGGCGGCGCGTTTACAGGTTGAGTCTTTCGAAGAGCAACTGCTGGACAGTATGGAAGCGCTTGAAAAAGCTACTGCCTTACATTCTTCATGAAGTAATTATGATGACTGATGGAAAGTCATCCGAGAAAATCTGATGAAAACATTACGATCACAACGAGTACTTAGCGTTCTGCTGGCTCTTTCCGGTGTCGGTTTGAGTGGTATTGTCTCAGCGGCTACCTTCGACACGATTGAGGCGCTCAATCAAGAGCAGTTCATTGAGTTTTCAGAAGACCTGGGTGCCGCGTCTCACTACCGAAGTGTCGCACCACCAGAGGCATTGGGTATTCTTGGATTCGATATCGGCGTGGCCATTACCAGTACTGATGTGAGCGGCGAGGTTTATGATCTGGCCAGTGGTGGCGATTTCAGTGGCAGCGATCTTATTGTGCCGAAAGTGCAGGTGCTAAAAGGATTGCCGTTCGGTTTGAATGTAGGTGCATCATTAGGTGTTGTACCCGATTCAGATGCGACCATCCTGGGCGGTGAACTCCGCTTTGCAATTATTGACGGAGGAGTGCTCACGCCCTCAGTTGGCGTGAGAGCTACACATTCTCAGGTTTTGGGTCTGGATACGCTTGATTTTCATACTTCAGCGATTGAGCTGAGTATTTCAAAAGGATTTCTGATGCTTACGCCCTATGCAGGCGTTGGGTATATGCAGAGCAAATCTACCCCCAGGAGCATTGGTGGGCTTGGCAATGAGACGATTGAAGAGAACAAGTTTTTTCTTGGAGCGACAATAAATTTAGGCATTGCCCTGACGTTTGAGCTAGATCGCACTGGAGATGTTCGCACATATTCTGCCAAGGCTGGAATTCGTTTCTGATGGCAAACTTTGCCGATTCACAAGACAAGGTTGAACCGGAGGAGCTGGCGAATCACGAACGATCCGGCACAGGTTTCTGGAATATTGTTCAAAGTGTCGGCGCTGCAATGATCGGTGTGCAATCCCGCAAAAATCGTGAGCGGGACTTCACCCAGGGTAAGCCAATCCACTTCATCGTAGGCGGCATTGTGGGTACGCTACTATTCCTGTTTTTCGCCTGGCTACTGGTGCAATATGTGCTGGCAACAAACCAGGGCGTTTCAACAGGACGCCCTGGATCTAATAAGATAAATTCTAGTGCCGTCATCCATACGTCGGCGGATATCCGGGGTTTGGCTGGATCTTGATCCTCATATACGTATGCATCAGGTGCTTTATTGTATAACGAGCCAGGTTTAGTGTTATTCCCACCGAATTGTTTCACATGGCGGCAATTTTTTCTTGCTGTACTTTCATCTCTTTTAATGCTGCTTGCGCATCGTCCAGTTTCTGTTGCTCTATGGCTACAACAGCTGCAGGTGCTTTGTCGGTAAATCCCTTGTTCGACAATTTGCCTTGCAAGCGGGCCACCTCTTTGTTCAATTTATCGATCTGCTTCGATAGGCGCGCTAATTCAGCATCTTTGTCGATGAGCCCGGCCATGGGGATAAGCAGTTTCAGATGATCGACGAGCGCTACGGCGGACTCCGGTTCTGGTTCACCTGCTTCGACAATGTCTATGGCCTCAAGTTTTGCCAGAGACACAAGCAAACTGCGGTGCGCATGCAACTTGACAAGATCGGATTCACTCGCGTGAGCAAACAGCAGCGGTAGCTTTTTACCTGGATTGATGTTCATTTCCGAACGGATACGACGAACACCCATGACAACCTGCTTGACCCACTCGATCTCTGCAATGGCGGTTTCATCGATTTTGGATGTGTCGCTAACCGGGTAGGGCTGTAATGAAATAGTTGGGCCTGACTTGGCTGCGCGAGGGGCTACCTGTTGCCATAATTCTTCAGTAATATATGGCATGAAAGGATGTGCGAGTCTAAGTGTTGTTTCCAACACTCGTACAAGAGTGATGCGAGTGGATTGCTTCTGCGCATCGGTAGAATCTCCCATCAATATGGGTTTGGCAAGTTCCAGATACCAATCACAGTATTCATTCCAGATGAATTCATACAAGGCGGCTGACGCCAGATCGAAACGGTAGGCTGCTATATGTGTTGCTACATCGGCTTCGCTCCTTTGCAGTCTGCTGATAATCCAGCGGTCGATAGCATTGCTCTGGGTGGGAACGTTTTCAGGATCCATGCCTTCGGTGTTCATCAACACATAACGACTGGCATTGAATAGCTTGTTACAAAAATTACGATAGCCCTCTACGCGCTTCATGTCGAATCGAATGTCGCGCCCGTTAGAGGCCAGTGAGGCAAAGGTAAAACGCAGTGCATCAGTGCCGTAGGCTGGTATGCCATCAGCGAACTCTTTACGAGTCTGCTTCTCGATAGAGGCCGCTTTGTAATCTTGCATGAGATTGGCACAACGCTTGGCTACCAGTGCTTCAAGTTCAATGCCGTCGATGATATCCAGTGGATCAAGTCCATTACCTTTGGATTTAGACATTTTCTGGCCTTTGCTATCACGCACCAGACCATGCATATAGACATCCTTGAATGGCACTTCACCATCCCGAAAGTAAGTGCCGAACATAACCATTCTTGCTACCCAGAAAAAGATGATGTCATGGCCTGTGACCAGAACAGATCCGGGATAGAACATCTCCAGTTCCGGTGTCTCCTCTGGCCAACCTAAAGTGCTGAATGGCCACAGAGCAGATGAAAACCACGTGTCCAGAACATCATCATCCTGTCTGAGAGCGATTGAATCTGATAATGCGTGTTTTTTACGTACGTCGGCTTCATCCTTGCCCACATAGACACCACCTTCGTTGTCATACCAGGCGGGTATACGATGCCCCCACCAGATCTGCCTGCTGATGCACCAGTCCTGAATATTCTCTAGCCACTGATTGTAAGTGCGTGTCCAGGTATCGGGCACAAAGCGGACGCTTCCGTCGGCCACAACATCCAGTGAAGGCTGGACAATAGCGGTGTGACCGCCGGGACGACCATCTTCCTGCACCTTGCTGGTCAAGTCGACATACCATTGATCGGTGAGGTAAGGCTCTACGATGGCGTTGGATCGATCGCCTCTGGGCACCATGAGCTTATGCGCTTTTATTTCTACCAGCAGACCTGCAGCCTCCATATCGCTGACCACTTTCTTGCGTGCCTCAAACCGATCAAGCCCGCGGTACATCTCTGGCACCTCGTCGTTCATCGCAGCATCATCGGTCAGGATGTTGATGACGGGTAGCTTATGTCGCACACCGATGGCGTGGTCGTTGAAGTCATGGGCCGGTGTGATTTTTACGCAACCTGAGCCAAACGCCGGGTCAACATAATCATCGGCAATGATGGGTATATGTCGACCGACCAGAGGCAGGATTATGGTTTTACCTATCAGGGTGGCAAAGCGCTCATCTTCAGGGTGAACCGCCACGGCGGTATCTCCCAACAGAGTCTCCGGGCGAGTGGTTGCGATGACAACTGAACCTGATCCATCGGTAAGCGGATAGCGAAAGTGCCAGAGCGAGCCGTTTTCCTCCTCGCTAAGCACTTCCAGGTCTGACAAGCCTGTTTTAAGAACGGGGTCCCAATTGACTAGACGTTTGCCTCGATAGATAAGCCCATCATCGTGCAGTCTTACAAATACATCCCGAACAGCATCTGACATTCCTTCGTCCATGGTGAATCGTTCGCGCGACCAGTCAGGCGAGGCACCAAGTCGACGTAACTGCCGGGTAATTGTGCCGCCAGATTCCTCCTTCCACTGCCAGACGCGCTCAAGAAATTTTTCTCTTCCCAGATCATGGCGAGTCATGCCTTCATTGTTGATTTGTCGCTCGACCAGCATTTGCGTGGCGATACCGGCATGGTCGCACCCCGGTTGCCACAGCGTTCTGTCGCCCAACATGCGGTGGTAGCGGATCAGGGCGTCTATGATAGTCTCCTGAAACGCATGGCCCATGTGCAACGTGCCGTTAACATTTGGCGGGGGGATCATGATGCAATAGGGGTCGCCATCACCTTGAGGTTTGAAGTAACCGTTCTCTTCCCACGTTGAATACCAACGCTGCTCTATAGCTTTGGGGTCGTATGTCTTATCCATAGCCATAGTGTACTGTAGCGCGGCGCTGTAAGGTCGGGCGATACGCTTCTTGTTGCTTAGCTATGGAATAGACTTGCTCGGCCTGCACTGCATAGGCGCGGAAGTGGGATTGGATACGATTGTGGCGTGAGGACACTACTTTTGATGCAACAGTATCCGCAACTCTACACGCAAGGCATCAACATGACGGTTAATGATCTGATCAATCTTTAGCTCCAGATCAAGCGCGTCAATGCTTTCCAGAAGGTCTCGTCTTGCCGATTTGATGATGTTCTCATCACCGGCTTTGACTATGTCACTGAGTACTGGCACATCGTCTAGTAGCTGCATGATTTTACTTCGGAGTAAATTTATAGATTAGTCCAGAGTAGGTCTTACCTCAAATGTGAAACGTTACATGCCATAGTCACGGGTGCGATTCACATATTGTGATGCTGCAGCGGGTATCCGCGTTGTTGATAGAAGCGATATCGTGTTCGTCCTGCAGTTTGTATCTCTGGCTCTTTATTCACGATTTCCAGTGCACGCTCAAAACGACTGAAAAATTCAGGTACCTGGCTATCAAGATTGATCAATAGCTGGCGTTCGTGCCCCGGCTCCCCCGATGACAACAATACGGGATCGTTATCATCGCTACTTGATAGATGCCCCTCTTGTAATAATCTGTGGCCGACAAAGCTCAGCGGGCGAAAATCCCAAAGTCGAGCGTCAATCTGCTCCAGAAGCTGTCGATTCGAGCTGAAAATATGTATCCTCTGGTCTCGAGAGCAGGCTTTCTCGGCAAGTTTGCATACAAGATCTAACCGAGTGTTTTCGCTTGAATCAGAAAGAACATAGAAATCGATTCTGGTCATGATTTTATTTGTTGGACTATAAATTTAAGTAATAACGGTACCGGGCGTCCGGTCGCACCTTTCTCTTTACCACTGTTCCAGGCGACGCCTGCTATATCCAGATGGGCCCAATTGAGCTCTTCTGCAAAACACGAAAGAAAGCAGGCCGCAGTGACAGCGCCAGCAGCTCTTCCGCCTATGTTGGCAAGATCAGCAAAATTGGAATCCAGCTGGGCCATGTAGTCGCTACCCAATGGCATGGGCCAGGTCAGATCGCCGCTGGCATCTCCGGCAGCGAATAGCGCATCAATAGTGCCTTGATGATTACCGAACACTGCGCTTCTATGATGGCCCAGTGCCATCACTGCTGCACCTGTCAAGGTAGCAATGTCAACGACAACAGAAGGCTTGAAACGATGAACATAAGTGAGTGCATCGCACAACACGAGCCGTCCCTCTGCGTCCGTATTAAGAATTTCTATGGTTTTACCAGACATGGATGTCACTACATCGCCCGGTCGAGTTGCACGACCATCAGGCATGTTTTCGGCAGCAGCGACGACGCCAATGACATTGAGTTCCGGTTGCAATTGGCCAAGCGAGCGCATGACACCAAATACACTGGCAGCCCCGCACATATCGAATTTCATTTCATCCATGCCTTCGGATGACTTTATCGAGATACCACCGGTATCGAACGTGACGCCTTTTCCAACAAGCACTATGGGAGAGCCTGCGCGTTTTTTACCCTGATAGTTCATCACAATCAGCTTGCCAGGCTGTTCGCTGCCTGACGATACGCTCAGGAGTGCCCCCATACCCAAGGCGTGCATGGCGTCTTCATCCACTATCTCGGTAGTGAAGTGGTTAAATTGTTCGCTTAATTTCACTGCCTGTTCTGCAAGATAGCCTGGAGTACAGATATTAGGGGCCAGATTGCCAAGGTCGCGCGCCAATGACATGCCGTTCGCTGTGGCAACACCCAGATTAGCCGCTTGCTGTGCTATTTCTACAATGCTGCGCTCGCAACTAAGGTATACCGCATCCAGAGAGGATGTCGATGGTGTTGTCGAGTGCAATGTAAACCGGTAGTTTGCGTTGGTTAATTCACACAGTAAATGCTCCGCCATGGTCACAGCGTCAAGGCTGTCTATATCTATATTACTGAGACAATCACTCACAACAGCGCTACTGGGGGTTTTACTCACTGCCAACGCGGCAGCCTTGCACGCACTACGCCAGGAGCTGGCATCAGCATTTTTACGACTACCTAATCCCACAAGAAGCACTCTGGTGCAAAGGGCACCAGGCAAGCCATGCAGCAACAGTGTTTGCGCGTTCTCAGCAGTAAAGTCATCAGAGGAGAGGAGGTGCTTTACAAGACCGTTGTTTTCAGAGTCGAACTTGCGTATTTGGCCTGTTAGCCTGCCGTCATTGAATAGAAACATCAGCTGACAGGCATTGTTTACTGATTTAGGCAGACGATTGGCTATAGTTGGCTTCATGATTTGTTGTTCTGTCTCGTTGATGCGTAGAACCTATGCCTAGTGTACTGCGTCCTCAAGCACGTTACTATGTCCGCCAACCTATAGCATTCGCCCCTATTTTACCTAGTGCGCATTCTCGATAGATATCTGATGAAGGAGATGCTACTGACATGGCTTGCTGTGTTGGTTGTGCTGCTTGTCATCATGGTGGGTAATGTGCTTGGGCGCAGTTTATCGCAGGTGAGTGAAGGGGTCATTCAGGCCGATATGCTTTTGCTACTGGTGGGCGTTAAATCCATCAACCTTCTGGTCACACTAATTCCCTTGGGATTGTATCTTGGCATCATGCTGGCGCATGGTCGATTTTATCGAGACAATGAGATGTCGGTGATGCATGCCTGTGGAGTGGGCTGGTTCGATCTCATGCGCCCCACGGCTGTGATTGGCCTTATAGGTGTTCTTGCGATAACAGCATTGACACTTTTTGCCTCGCCCTGGGCTGCACGTTATGAGCAAAGCATCAAGCAGCAAATGCGCGAACAATCAGCACTAAGTCTGGTTGCGCCGGGCAAATTTGTAGAGTCAAGTGATGGCCGCACAGTGTTCTTCGCAAGACGGAGTAATCCGCAAAGGACACAATTCAACGATGTGTTCATGTATCGGCAAAACGCAAGCACCGAACCTGCAGTAGACAGTGCGCGTATTGCCTCTTATCAAAAGGATGCAGAAACTGGCGATGAATATCTGATTTTCACTGATGGTCAAACAAGCGTTGGCACTCCTGGCCAACCTGGATACATGATTACCGATTTCAAGCGTCAGGGTGTGCTTCGACCACGAGAAGCTCCGGCTGCGCCTAGACTCATTCGTAAAGGCAAGACGTTAACGCAGCTCTGGGGCGCAGATGATCTGGAAGACAAGGCTGAGCTGCAATGGCGAATTTCCATACCGCTGGCAGCCTTGCTACTGGCACTGCTAGCGGTGCCGTTAAGCTACACCTCTCCCAGGGCTGGAAGATTCGGAAAGATCGCTATTGCCATACTCATCTACATTCCGTACGCCAACTTGCTGGTTTTGATGAGAAAGTGGATTGCAGCGGGTACTGTGCCAGCGTGGGTCGGGTTATGGCCTATTCATCTGGCTGTGATTTGCCTGATTGTTGCGCTACTGGCCAAACGCGTTGGTTGGCAATGGCTATTCAGGCGTACAAGCTGATGTTTGGGATTCTGGACAGGTATATTGGACGCTCAATACTGCTAACCAGTCTTCTGGTATTACTGACTCTGGTTACACTTGCGAGTATTTTTGCTTTTATCAGCGAACTCGATGATGTAGGTAAGGGCAGTTACACGGTAGGTCGCGCCGCTCAGTACATTTTTCTTACTATTCCCGGAAAAATCTATCTCTTGTTTGCACCAGCTGTATTACTTGGTAGCTTGTTGGGGCTTGGAACGCTGGCATCCAACAGTGAATTGACTGTCATGCGGGCAGCCGGTATATCGAGTAGTCGAGTTATTCGCGCTGTTTTAGTCACGGGCGTAGGTCTTATGCTGCTGGTCGCAGTAGTAGGGGAGACCGTTATGCCCAAGTCTGAGCAGATTGCCGAAGAGTTGCGTCTGACAGCGCTTGAAAAGCGATTGTCAGTAAAAGGTTCAAGAGGTCTTTGGCTCAAATCTGCTGATCGATACGTGAACATCGGTACGGTGATGCCCGATTTCACGTTGCTGGATGTCAGTGTGCATCAATTTGATAATAATCAGATCGTACTTGCTTTACAGGCAGCCAGTGCGCACCCTGAAGGCGATGATTGGCAACTTCAAGACCTTGCAGTGACATATTTTGATAGTGAAACCGCTCATCGGGAACAGATTGATAATGTGCTTTGGTCAGATTTTTTACGTCGAAATTCTGTCGGAAACGAAGACGATAGAGTCAAAAATACCAATTTTTCACTTGTAAGCTCCGATGTTCTTAAAAGTATTTCGGTGTCACCAGAAAGTCTTTCGGCGATGGATTTATATGAGCAAGTGCGATATTTAAACAACAATCAACTGGACAGTAGACGTATTGAATTAGCCTTTTGGATAAAGATGGCAAGTCCACTTTCCACACTCGTGATGCTGATGCTTTCACTGCCATTTGTGTTTGCATCACAACGCTCGGGAGGTGCTGGTCTAAAAATTTTTGTTGGTATCATTTTGGGCATTCTTTATACACTTATGAACCGTTTGTTAACTCAACTTGCACTTGCAAACGGGCTTGCGCCTGCATTGAGTGCATTGTTGCCTTTGCTGAGTTTTCTGTTGATAGCAATCATCGGGATAAGGCGTACAGCTTAAAAAATCTGGTGTGTCTTAATGGTTCAAATGAGAAATTAGCGCCCTGGCGAAATACTTTAACTAATTGTAATACTTGACAATTCTTGTCTTGCTTAGGCGGTCGTGTAACGCCTGTTGCGAGTCACTGGTAAACATCTGGATAAACGTAAATCCGAAGGCAAACAGGCCAAGCAGATAGCGGTGCGCTGTTTGTTTGAAGGTGACTTTTTCCTGTTCTGTACCTTCTATTCGTAAACGCCACGCGCGCATTCCCAATGTTTGTCCACCATGTCTCCAAAACCAGTCAAAGAACAGAAATGCCACAACAACAAGGAACAATTTATAACTCCAGTGTTGAATCGCTTGACCATCGTTCAATGGAATCACAGCGGCTGTAATCACGAAGTAGATGGCGATGAGTAGCAGACAATCGTAAAGAAAAGCAGCAACACGTCGAAATAGAAGATTGATGGTGGATGAACTGTTTTGCATAGCTTTAATTGTTTAGCGTTATTACACTGTATACGCGGTGAAAAGATAAATCGGCACGGCATATGCGGTACGGGTATCTTTCGAATTTCAGTACGAAATAAAATTGATTAGCTATAGTTGCCGCGTAACTTTTTTTACGGTTTTACAACTTGCGGTTGAATTTTTTTGTACTATATGGAAAATACAACAACAATCATGTTGTTGTTTTTTGTTTTATCAAGCTTTGGCGAAGTTCAATCCAGCGACTTTGATGTTTGAGGAGAGCTAAGCCAAGGTTGAAAAAACCAAAATTGTTTGAGTGATTTGTTTGTTTGCTTGAGTGATTTGCTTGAGTGATTTGCTTGAGTGATTTGTTCGATTGACTGGGTAGCCTTGAAGTAGATGTAGGAGCATTTCGTTCAACATATATTTCGATGTTAGCTTCTTCCCTGGGAACAAGCGGAAATAAGTGGGGAAGGTTGGAACGTCAACGATAGGTTAAGCAAGTCAGGCAAGTGTTCAACAGGTTTACGGTTGTTTAGCAGGCTAGTGGCGGTACGTCTGCCTGCTATGCCAACCGGCAAAGTAGTATCAGTCAGTTTGTAGTTCAGTAACGGGTATCACCCAGTGTTGGCCTCGGTCGAATTGGTGGGCCTGTGTGGGAGTCTGGTGTCATGGCTCCTGTTTTTTGTTTTTCCACTAAGTCAGGAGTTACACCATGGCTCGAATCAGTAAACCAGCGAAGGCGGCCAAACCTGCCAAAGCCGGTAAAAAGAAAGCATCAGGAAAGAAGAAGGCTCGCGGTAAAAAGAAAGCAGCAGGAAAGAAAGCTTCCAGGAAAAAAGCTGCAAAGAAGGTAGCCTCCAAGAAGAAAACCCGCGGTAAGAAGAAGTCTGCTGGCAAAAAGAAGGCGTCCAGTAAGAAAAAAGCTCGCGGCAAGAAGAAGGCTGCCGGCAAGAAGAAAGCACGGGGCAAGAAGAAGGCTCGCGGTAAGAAGAAGGCCGCTGGCAAGAAGAAGGCCCGTGGTAAGAAGAAGGCTGCCGGCAAGAAAAAAGCCCGCGGTAAGAAGAAGGCCGCTGGCAAGAAGAAA
>Ga0114953_1000045_pt1 | contig 70930 bp, 42 predicted proteins | sample SidtaG_FD_87298 | JGI IMG/M metagenome (GOLD analysis project Ga0114953, IMG submission 87298) | Marine algal microbial communities from Sidmouth, United Kingdom - Sidmouth_Male2 metaG | ecosystem: Host-associated > Algae > Red algae > Unclassified | place: Sidmouth, United Kingdom | collected...
AAGCCAAACAAGGACAACAGACACCCAAACCATACTAGATTAATCCAAGGGAACAATATCGCTTGTAGTACTACATATTCCTGTCTAGGTTTGGATTGCGCCATTTCAATGGTGATGGTCCGCTCCTTAGGATTCACTTTAGGAAATTTAAACAGCAGTCCCAATTCATCAATCTTGTCATCAATGCTAATGCCAAACGTTTCTCGAATCAAGTAAATGGGCTCCGCTTTCCATACTTCATCAGTATCGAGCTTTCTAGCCACTAAGTTGGCTGCCACGGGAATATCTCCTGGTTTTTTAACGTAATTTTCATTCGTAGGTTGTTGGTTAAACCCTTCAAAAACGATGTAACTTTTACTTGCCCAAATCGTATCTCCTTGTTTTAGAATATAAGGCTCGTACTGCAGGGAATCTAATTGCTTTTGCTCTGCTTCCTTATCCACTTCACGGATCGGTAAGGCAACTATGTGCGTAAATATATCTTTGTGTACGTAGTGTTTTGTATCTGGATTGGAAGCTTCAATCTTCGTCATCATCTTATTATACAAGACATTAGGATGCAAGTCAAACTCTTCCGTTACCTTTCCATCATCATCCAAACGCTTATAGTTGATATTAAATTTCCTAGTAAAACCACTAATATCATCGCCTTCATAAGTCACCAGATAATCTGACATTTTGGTAGGCAAACCTTTCGGTAATAAGATGTTTTTATCTGCTTCCTCTTGGGTAAATCCTTCAATCATACTGGCATCCATAAACCCTTTGGAAACAAAATCTTTGTTGACACCAGAAAACAGTACACCGATCATCAGTATCCCGACGCCCAGGTGCCCCATTGCAGAACCAGCCATCTTTACATTAAACCGTATGATCGATATCAGGTAATTAAAATTAATCAGTATCGAGAAAACGCCTGACCACAACAACAGTTTATATTGCCATGCATTGATATTCCCAGTCCAAGCCACTACAAAACTGATAAAAGAGGTGGCGATGGCTGTAAAACCAATGTGTCGCACCAGTTTACTGATTCGCTCATTCGAAAGCGAATCCTGTTCCTTGTATCGTAGGTACTGCGCAGCACCAGATAGAATCGCCAACAGCACACCAATCCACAGTTGATAGCGATTGTAGTGGTCGATGACATCAATAGGCGGGCGACGTTGCCAGCTTTCCGGCATTCCTAATGCTTCAAATATTGTATTGTAGACAGGTATTGAGGTCGTAAACGTAATTAGAATTGCAGAAAACAGCAGCACCAGTGCACCGATGAAGATCCAAAACTCTCTTGAGTACACACTTTCTTCGCGTTTAGGCGACGGAATGCCTTTCCTCCTATAAAAGAATAAGCCCAATGGTGGTAACAAAAATGCCAGCACAAAACCAACCAGTTGCCACTCCATCCCCATTTCTGTAAAGGCGTGCACGCTCGTGTCTCCTAGGATCCCACTACGTGTCAAAAACGTAGAATACAGGATAAAAACGAAGGTCAGGATATAGAAAATATAGGTCGTCTTAATACTGTATCCAGTACTTTTCGCAATCAAGTTTGTATGAATACCTGCAATCAAAATGATCCAGGGGACTAATGACATATTCTCTACTGGATCCCAAGCCCAATAACCTCCAAAACTCAAGGCTTCATAAGCCCACGCGCCTCCCATAAGGATTCCAAGTCCTAGGATAGCGCCTGAGAATAGCGCCCACGGTAATACAGGTTTCAGCCATTCCTTGTGCTTACCAGTCCAAAGACCAGCCACAGCAAACAAAAACGGTACACAGGTTGAGGCAAAGCCTAAAAACAAGGTGGGCGGATGAATTGTCATCCAGTAATTTTGTAGTAAAGGGTTCAACCCATTTCCATTAATAAGCGAGGTATAATTAGGATTGGAGAAGATAGGTGCTTCTCTCACATCGCGCGTCAAGACCAGCGGATTAGAGCCAATTTTGAAAAACTCATCTCCATAATAGAAATAGAGCCCTAAGATCATAGACACTAGGAATATCTGGATACATGCCAGCATACTCATCACTGGTGCCTCCCACTCTTTGGCAGTAAACATCAGTACAAAACCTAGTATAATATGCCAGAACATCCACAGCATGAAACTCCCCTCCTGCCCTTCCCAAAACGCTGAGAAAATATAGCTAAAATCGAGGTCATCACTCACATGTTGTAATGCGTAATCATATTCATAGTAAGCGTTGATCATCACATAAAACACACAGGAGATCACAGTAAAAATGCTAAAGCCGTGGATGGTGAATGCTACTCTGCCAATCCGTTTCCAAGATTCTTGAAGGGTTAAATCTTTGGAATTTGTGGCTGCAAAATAGCTAACTGCCGCTAAAATGCTGGACACAAATCCGAGAATAATACAGAATTGGCCGATCTGGCCAGGTAATAGGTGTTCGTTTATATACTCCATACAGCACTAAGTGCGACTACAATTACTGATACGTAATTTCTTTTAATCTAACTTCCTCTTCAACATACTTTGAAGGGCATTTCATCAACATTGACGTAGCTACAAACTCCTCTCCTTTCATAGCTCCGGTAAGCACAATTTCTTCCGATCGCTCAAAATCCTGCGGTTTGGCGTCTAGTAAGACCACTTTGCGCTCTACTTTGTCCTGATCCGTCATATAAAAGCTGAAGTAATTTGGGTTTTCTTCGGGATTGTAATACATCTCCTTATCCTTTGACAACTGCCCAACAACCTGAAACTTTTGATTTGGTCGTTTTGCAGCATCAGCAAAAGAAACGTAAGGGCTCATATCGCCAACCATAGACGTTAGCGCCACGATAGCAATTATGATTAAAATCCCACCAATTAAATGTGTCTTTTTCATGTTGCAAGTACTTTGTCACAAAAATAACACATTTTCAGCAATCATGTTGACCTTATTTAGATTTATATTTCATCTAAATAGTGTTTATCAATAAAACTAATGCAAACTAATTGATTTTGATAGGACTGTTCAGTTTTTTTTGGCCTGCCTGCTGTGCAACGAAAGGCAGGGCTTCCATCAGCTTATTTACATGCGCTGTTGTCGGTGTATTCCGTGCTCGTTGTTCAGATTCTGATCATTAGATATTAAATTACCCACTGTCGTGGAATTACCATCATACCGATTGTATGTGGCTCCTGTTACAAGAGCTCGGCCTGCCTTCCCGCGGTCAGCGGACAGGTGCTACCCACTGCTCCTGCGTCGCCCACTCCATCCACCTAAGCCGGTTGTTGTAATTGAAGGTATATTAGAGCACTGAAAGTGCTGCATCTGCCAGCCCAGGGTAAAACCGGGTAAAACCCTGGGTTTTAGAGCCCAGGTCCAATTGAGTGCTGAAAGTACGATATATAACATCCAAATTGCTGTTGTCACACTTTCAAGAAAACCAATCGTCTCAGTACCACCTCCATTTTACAGAAGTTGCAGAACAGCATCCCATTTATCATTAAAATCATTAACTTTGCGACCTAAAAAATTGAATAATATCATGAGTGCAAAAGTAGTTGAGACCAAGGAAATCACAGTAAAAGTAGGACTTGATCAGGATAAAATGCCCATTCACATGGAATGGATTGCAGCCGATGGGAAATCAAATGAGGTAAAAGCAATGTTACTTTCTGTTTTTGATAAGGAATACAAAGATACTTTTAAGATTGATCTGTGGACGAAAGAAATGCAGGTGGTTGAAATGGATCGATTGTTCTATCAAACACTTAAAGGGTTAGCAGATACTTATTTCAATGCCACTAAAAACAACAAACTGGCATCAGAAATGCGCCAGTTTGTCGAGTACTTCGGAGAACAAACGGGTTCGCTCCCAAAGTAACTATATATTAAATGTAGATTAAAAAGGCTCTTTTTGTAATGATTATTGTTTAGTTATTAATGATTAATTATAGCTTAAATAAGAGAGAAACACAGCTGTAAATGATTAGTGATTAATTTAAGTCTAAATGCTCTTAAAGAATAGAAACCTTTTTGTTGAAAGTGGTCTCTCCTATAATGACTTGAAGGAAGTAAGTTCCTTTTCCTAGGTTGTAGTCTAGCTCAAGTGTTTTTGTAGTGATTCCGCTTTCTAATGTTATCGTTTCATGCATTACGTGTCTGCCCATCATATCAAACAACTGCAATTCTGCCTGGACATTTGTTGGTGTTTCAAACGCTAAGGTTAATTGGCCTCCAGTTTTTACTGGATTTGGATAAAGTGTAAAAATCGGTTGATCGACATCAATTCTAACAACTCTAACTTCTGAGAAAACCGCTTCACCGTTAATATCCACTACTTTTATTCTGTAGTAGTTTGCTCCTGCGCCTGGTTGGTTATCTGTAAAAGTATAAGTAGTAGGTACGCTGCTATTTCCTACAGCATCCATAGTACCTATTTCTTCAAAAGATTCTCCGATTTGGCTGCTTTCAATGATAAATTCATCATTATTTAGTTCTGATCCAGTGATCCATTGTAACAAGACACTTCGATTTTCAATTTTGGCGGTAAATTCACTAAGCTCAACAGCTAATAAATCACAACTCTGATTATCTATAGCTCCTGTCGCCACTGCGCCTGTCTGATTAATGATATCACCATTTGATCCTGCAAGTGCGCCTACAGTAGAACCTGTACAGTTACTAACTGAATTGACATTGGTACCCGGAGTTCCACCAGTAGTTGACACCAAGACAGTTGCTGGATATGTGGTTTTAAATTTCACCACACCACCTGATCCGCCACCACCTGGTCCCCAACACCTGGGGGCTGAGAAATCATTAACATCACCTCCTTTTCCGCCTTCAATCTCAACGTTTAAGGCTGTTGTATATAACTGACAATCCAGAACTACGCTACCTCCAGCGCCTCCGCCTCCGCCACCGTCACCTCCAGCTGTAACAGGCACGTCCTCACCATTTGAGATTATCGAATTAGCGTTTCCGGTAATTTGATTGGCTATGATAATAATTATACCACCTCCAGCTCCTCCGGAAGTACCGACATTATTATTCCCATGACCAGCGCCTCCGCCACCACCAAGATAAATCCTATTGTTTTTAAAGAGTGGATATCCACCGATTCCTGGGTTTGTACCTTTACAAAGAAATAATCCAGTTTCGCCGTTTTCACCACCAATTCCACCGATAGCAGTATTACTACCACCAGCACCACCAGCATTGTGATCGTTACCTCCACCGCCTCCATTGGCGCTCGCCCCTTTCCCATATAATTGAGTAGCGGGCAATACCGCAATACTTTCCCCTTTCTTTCCGCCATCATCCGAACTAGGATAATAGTAATCAGGCCGAATTGTTAAAAAGTTACAGCTAAACCCAGAATTAGCAAAGGCGCCACCTCTAAATCCTTTTTGAGACATATCGATATTGGCTGCTAATAGGAGATGGTTGGCTTCAAGCACAAAAACACCACCCTCAGAACCGTTCCAGGCTGGAGCATCGACTGTAGCGCTTACCACCACGTCAGAATAAACTGGAATTTTGATAATTTGTACAATTCCGGTAGGATCGTAAGTATATTCTAATAAATAGTCAAGAATTAACGCACTACCGATGATATCACAAACCTTAGCAATTTCAAAATTCCCAGCGCCATTGTAATCTGTAATACTCCCAAATGCAGTAGTATTTGTTTGATTTACAACAGCACCTTGCATCTGAATTACTAGAATTTTATCGTTAATAGCAAAACCAGAAGGATTAGCTACATCTATTGATGCATTTACTGCATTTATAGCTGTGGCGACAGTCTGAGTATAGAATTGTGTTCCGGAAATGGAAACCTGTGCGAAAACAGATGAGGATAATAAAACAAGCAGGAATACCTTTAGTATTGTAAAAGTATACTTCATATCTAGGTTCTTAAGTTCAATTATGGATAAACAATCTTATAATTATAAGACGGAGACAAAACTAAATGTCACATCCAATAATTACAAACCACAAATATACTATAAAGAATGTTTTGGATTAAGCAATTTATTGATTTTTACTGTATTCACGCCTAATGACTTAGTTTGGATTTGTTGATTGGAAACAACTATTGCTCTTGTCTACATTGAAATAAACAATTGAAAAACAATCAATAACAATTTGTACTGACTTCAGTTAAAGTCATTATTTCCAGACTGCTGTATTCCCTAAAATCAATTGAAAAAAGAATGTTTTGAGTTTTTAAGGAATTATCATTTTGAGGAGGCTATATTGTCCCTTTGTAGTATAAAAAGGCCATCTGATTCCAGATAGCCTTCTATACTTGTAATTTCAAATGTTACTTACTGAAAGTAGACCAATGTCTCCGCATCAGCATTATTAAACAAAGTACATTCTCCACCACTAAATGGAATCACTCCAGCAGTAATGGTTGTTCTACCTTCAGTGCCTTGAGGATCGTAAATACCATCTGCAAGTGAAATGAAAATAGATTCTGTTGAACCACCAAACAATATTCCATTGTTGCCATTGTAAGTAAAGGTGTGGAATATTCCTGTATTGCCTAAATAATTCCAGTTTGGATTTGTAATAATATTCCAATTGAATGTTAATCTTGGATCAGATGGCATTCTTACTGTTATTGGACCAGGACCAGCATCTATAAGGTTCAACTCCGTTACATCAATTCGGACTGAAATCGGAGACAGTCCTGAGATATTGCCTGGAATAAGTGTAGTGGTCAGTGTCAAATCAGGACAAAGGTTGATACAACCTGATTGATCAGCCGTAATTGGCTCTGTGATACTCGCTTCCACAAAATCACAAGGATCCATGGGGTCAGTTGCATCATTACATTCTGTATTGTTCCTCACACCATCTCCGTCACAATCCAGCATTGCTAGTGGATCATTGGGGTCTGTTGTAAGTACCACACAAATATCCGTATTGTTATCGTCCGCAATTAGACAATAATCACATGGTGTTTCTTCAATAAGTACACCATCTACAGAAAAACAACCTTTACTATCGGTTACTGTAACCATGTATGCACCAATAGCAAGACCAGTAGCGGAAGCTGTTGTTTGATTACCCGCATTAGCATCCCACAGATAAGAATAAGGCAAGTGACCGTAGGAAGCAGAAACAACTGCAGCGCCATCTGTTTGTCCACCACAACTGACTTCATCGGTTTGAGTAAATACTATTAAATCTGGTACAGAAGAGGCTGGTACGGAAATAGTTGCGACTACAGAACATCCATTAGCATCAACAGCAGTAACGGAGTACATGCCTGTCGATAATCCACTTGCAGTAGCTGTCATGGCTCCTGAGCTCCAGGTATAAGTGTAGCTAGTAGTACCGCCTGATATCAAGATCGTAGCTGTTCCATCGTTTGAGCTACTACAGCTGACTTCTGTAGCAATTATAGTGTCGGCAGTCATTACTGGTGGTGCTGTGATTATTACACTTTCTATTAAAGCACAACCGTTGGCGTCTGTAAGTGTTACCGTATGCATTCCTTCTGCTAAGCTGATTGCCGTTGCTGTGGTTTCTGTGTTATCCCAAAGGATGGAATAGCCTGGAGTTCCACCGTTTGCTGATATGCTTGCAGAACCATCATTCAATCCATTACAGGAAACTTGGCTGATAACTGTTGTGCTTGCGGTCAGTGCATCTGGTTCGGTGATCATTACACTTTCTACAACAGAACAATCGTTGGCGTCAGTCAATGTAACCGTGTGCGCTCCTGCTTGAAGACTGATTGCAGTTAGGGTGGTTTCGCCGTTATCCCATAAAACAGTGTAATTTGGAATACCGCCAGTTGCAGATATATTAGCGGAGCCATCACTGAGACCATTGCAGGAAACAGGGCTTAGGATCGATGTACTGACTTCTATTGCCGTTGGGCTTGTTATGGCAATGCTTTGTACTACGACACAGCCATTAGTGTCTGTAAGGATTACAGAGTGCGTGCCAGCTGATAAGCCAGTAACAGTTGATGTAGTCGCTCCGCTGTCCCAAATGTAGGCATAGCCTGGTGTACCACCTGTTGCTGATATGCTTGCAGCGCCATCATCACCACCATGACAGGAAACCATGGTGTTGGCAGTAACTGTTGTTGTGATTGCTGTTGGTTCTGTGAGCAGGACGGATGCGGTGAAACTGTTTCCTGTGGCTTCTGTTACTGTTACGGTGTGTGTACCTGCTGATAGCGCTGTGGCGGTTGGGGTGGTTTCTCCATTGTCCCACACATAAGTATATGGGAGTGTGCCATCAGACGCAAGCACTGTTGCTGATCCACTGCTGTCTCCGTGACACGCGACATTGCTGGCAAGGGTAACGGCTCCTGACGGATTAGGATTGAAAATCGCACCATCTAATACAATATCAAAATCACAGCTATTGCCTGCAAATCCGTCGACTACGATGTAATAAGTGGTGTTTGGCGGCAGCAACACTGGACCATACCCGAAGGGGACCGTATCCGCTGGGCTGTTACAATAAATATTGGTTAGCGAACTGGTCTGACAAGGCGGGCCGCTTAGCTCATCAATAGACACTTGGATACCATTAGCCGAAGGCGAACATAAAATATTTTCAAAATCAATCGTCACCATTCCTCCAAAGGCATCTGTCATAAAGGTGTACCAAACTGTGTTCTCAATAGTTAGCGAACCGCAGTTCGAATAGGTCGGGTCTTCGTTTGGCTCTAATGTGGCATTACTGGTTTGTGAGGTGGTAGTTGTGCCAATTGTTAAAAACTGTGCATTGCTACAATGGTCATTACAACTTGGCCACTGGTCTGCAATGATAGTAATCGTATCATTCTCAAACACTTGGTCTGTTAATAGGCCATTAGGTTGAAATACCCAAATCTTTATTACGGAAGTCGTATTGGGTATTAATGTATTTGGGACGATTACTACTGTTGAACTATCTTCAGCTAGACTCAGACCAGAATAGCTATGGAAGATTGGCGCACCACCATCAACCGAGTAACCAACTTCAATATCATTGATGATTGGAGCAGCAATACAAGGTAACCCGCGATTCAACACGGTTAGCTCCAGTTCATATTCACTACCAGAGCAACTGTAAGTCAATGCTGCAGCACAATCAATGGTTGTATTTGTAAGATGCCAGTTATCCATTGCAAAATAAGAATTTGGAGTGAGGGTTGCTGCAGAAAACCTGAACTTAATACAAGGTTCGCCAATAAGATGACACAATCCAATATTGTAATTAGTGAAGGTTAATTGCTCTTCCTCCCATCCAAGAGGTCTATTGTACCAATTGGGATTTGAACCACTTCCCAGTAGGGTCCACGTTGTTCCATTTACAGAATATTCAATACGATGTCGGTAATATTGTCCTGAACCAAAATCAAATTTTAAATCAAGAAACAATTCTGGATTAGTAACATTGGTAAAATCATAGACAGGGCTTTCCAGAAAATGTCTAGTAGAACTGTTACCTACCCCTACCGTATACCAACTATTTCCTCTGCCCTCCTCTCCACCAAGATAAGGCACCACACCCCACATGAACTTTCTTCCTGACATCTCTTGAACTGTCCAATTTCCATCACCACTATCAGCGTTGAAATCCTCTAAGAAGTCGAAGGTGTTTATTAAAAGATGATCAACAACAATATTCGTTCTAATGGTATCATTAAATCTGTTTACTTCATCACTGACATCCGTAAAAATAATAAAATCATAACTACCAATCGGGATTAGATTAGTTGGGGTATTGAACGTATAAGTAAACCATGATTCAGCTGGAATACTATCAATAATTTCTGTTACAGATGCTGTTGTCGGGCCAGTAACATTGTAGGTGACAGGTATATTGGTTACTGTATTACATGACCAATTATAAATTTCCACCTTTACGGAATCCGACCCTGTATACAAACAGTTATCTTGAATTGGTGCAATAATAGCAAGCGGAGCAACTTCTTCAATATCTCTGATTTTAAAATTGTCAAATCCCATTTTCCCATTATTCCCAGTATTTAATCTGGTGTGCATTCTAAACTTCACACAGGGTTCGCCAACCACTTCACAAAGTGATTTAGATACGGGCCTCCATGTATCCTGTACAAAAGAGTGTCCTCCCCAGTATTTTCCAGCATTATACCAATTAGGATTGGTATAATCGCCTAGCCATGTCCAAGTTTGTCCACCATCTATAGAGTAGTCCATATATACCTTATCACCATAAAATCCAGACGAAAAACTAAATTTTAAGTCAAACGTGAGATAAGGATCCGAGAGAGTAGACAAATCAAAAACAGGACTTTCTAAATAAATAGTATTGGTTGAATTCGTATTGTTGATGTACCAGGATTTCCCATAACCCTCAGATCCATTAAGATAAGGAAGACTATCCCAAAGCCATTCTCTTCCTGGAACACCGTCCACAGCATTCCATTGTTCATCAGAGGTATTAAAATCAGCTTCATAAGGGAAGGAAGTCACCTTTGGTAGTGTTACGATAATTGTATCCCTGAGGACGTCATTAAACGCAACATTGTCTGTACTCAGTATTGTAGTAGTTTCAAAGTAATAAGGACCAATAGGTGTCATATCAAATGTGCCATTCAACAATACATGAACGGTGTCTTGTGAAGGAATCGGCCCTGGTGCATTTCCTGTAAATGTGCCAGTAAACATGCCATTTACAGTAGTAGAAACATCGACATTAAAAACGTCAGAACAAGTCCAATTATACACTGCCACTTTTAGTTGCTGGGCGCTACTATATAAACACCCATTTTTAAAAGGATCAACTAAAATGATTGGAGAAACATCAACAGCGGCATCAATCACTTCAAAATTATCGAAGGCAAATTCATGAGTATTGCTAGTATAATGAGGATTTCGGTGATACGATTTAAATCTAAATCCGATACAGCTTTGCGATTGAAAGTCACATAATGCGTGCTGAACCCTATGCCAGGCAGTATCGATACCCGTCCATGACATAGGGCTCGAACTATTAAACCAAGTTGGATCCTCATCTGTGCCTAGAGGTGTCCAGTTTGCGCCATTATCTAACGTGAACTCCATCGTTGTATATGGATTATTAACAAATTCATAGTGTTTAATATCGAATGACAATTGAGGGTTGGTGAAACCTGTAAGGTCAAATAAAGGGCTTTCTACATAAGCGAAATTCTTACTATCATCGTCAACTCTTATGTCTTCTAAAATCCAGGAGATACCATTACCTTCTGGTCCACCCATAGTGTGAACTGTGTCCCTGATGTAATAATTATTCTCGTACCAATTCACTGATGCCCAACCTCCTGAATTACTCTCAAAATCAGAAAAATATGGTGCTGAGATGATTGGAACGGAGAATCTGTTTTCTGTTACTATGTTGTTGGAGAGAAACGTATCAACAAAGCAGCTGGTGCCAATGCCTGTTGGGTTAGAGAAGATCTCAAGGTCAAAAGAATATTCCCCTGTCAGGTTCATGTCCAACGTTTTATCTAACTCGTAATAATGATATCCAAATGCTTTAACTGGCCCTGGAATCGTGTCTAGAATAACTTGATTGTTAGGTCCCGTCATCGTAATAGAAATAGGAACATTGGTCAAGGGGCGACAGAAGTTGTTTCGAATCAAGATACTGGGTTGCTCAGCAGTGGTATATCCACCTGTACAATTACCACTATCAGGTATATAGAGTTGGAGTGCCTGTAAGTCATCACCTGTACCATCTGTGATTCGAATATTATCGAAAGCAAATTTTTTCTCTGATGAACCATAACAATCAACCGCAACTCGAAACTGTACACATGGTTCGCCACTCAACTCACAGAGATCGATATAAACTGTAGTCCAAGTAGGTTGAGATCCAACCCATCTGTTATATTGCTGGTATTGCCAAGTAGAATCTGATGAATATCCTAGTCTTGTCCAAGTATATCCACCATCAGTACTATATTGAACATATCCAGCTTCACGATTACTGGAAGTATAAAGAAGATCATACTTCAGATCCATATAAAAATAAGGTTCGCTGATTTTACTAAAGTCAAAGACCGGGCTTTCGACTAAAACGGGGTCAGGATTATATTCGTCAATTTCAATATACCAGCTACTCCCGTTCCCTTCTGGGCCATTTAGGTAAGGAACTGATCCCCAATAAAATTGAACATCTGCAGTTTCCATAGTGTCAATCCAATAGCCATCATTAGCCTCAAAATCTTCAGTGTACGGAAACGTTGTAATTTTTGGACGGGTGACATTGATTGTAGATTTCAGTGTATCATTCCTTAGGTTGTTATCATACCCACTAATTTGTGCTGATAGATAATAAAACCCTAATGGTGTCATGTCATAGGTTCCTGGAAAGGTATAGTGTACAGAATCCATAGAAGGAATAGGACCAGGGACAGAACCAGAAAGTGTTGCAGTAGTAGCCCCTGTTACGTTAAAAGTGACGGGCACATTTGTCATTGGGCTACAGGACCAATTATATACAATAACCGTTACTTTTTGATTGACACTAAAGAGACAACCAATATCAATCGGATCAAGATACTCAACAATACCAGCATCCGGAGCATCTCGAATTTCAAAATTATCGAATGCGAATCCAATTTCATAGTAGCCATCACGGAACAAGTATGTTCGGAATTGTATACAAGTGTTTTTAAAATCACATAATGGAAATTGTACCTGACGCCAAGTAGTGTCTAAACTGTTCCAAACACCACCAAACCTATCATCATTATACCAGTTTGGGAAATCGATAGTTCCAAGATGCAGCCATGAAATACCTCCGTCCAAAGTATATTCGACTTTTGATCGGCCACCAAATGTATTAGAATTAAACATTTCCTTAATGTCCATATACAGGTTAGGATCGGTGGTAGTGGAAAGATCAAATACCGGGCTTTCTACCCAATTATAACGTGTTACATTTTGAAAGCCGTCTTTTCGCTCACTTACCCAGCTATTGCCTTCGCCTTCACTGCCTCCCATTGACCTAAGTGTATCTCGGATTAATACCTGAAGTGGATCTATTGAATTAGAAGCCCAGCCATCATTATTGGTATTGTAATCTGCAAAATAAGGCAAGGAGCTAATTGTACTATTTATCCTTGTATCAATGATGATATTGTTTACTTGTGCGGTATCATTATAATAATCTGTTGAATCTCCCAAAATATTGTTTAATAGCGTAGCTTGAAGGTTGTAAGTGCCAATAGTAGTCATATCCATCGTAGGAGAAAACGTATGGTGATAATAACTAAATGCGGGAATGGGCCCAGGAATAAATTCAGTAAAACTTAGGCTACTAGAGCCTGTGATGTCTATTTGAGCAGAAACATTAGTCAACTGGCGACAGGTATTGTTTCTCAAAGTGATTCCAATGGCTTCCGTACTTGTGAATCCTGAGCAACTGCCTGCCTCGGGAGGAAAAAACTGTAATACGTGAAGATCGTCTCCAGTGCCATCTGTAATATGAATATTGTCTACTGCAAATTGATCTTCGTCTATCTTATACATTCTAAATTCAAATCGGAGTTTAACACAAGACTCACCACTTAACTCACAAAGGGTTCTACTGATACGTTTCCAAGGATCTTGGATTTCTCTCCAATCATTCCTTCCTGGACTATACCAATCTACTTCTTCGTATGAGCCGAGACGAACCCAATTGTTTCCATCATCAACACTATAGTGGAACGATACGGTTTGATTGACCCAGGGCGTACTTCCAAACAGATCATGCATAATATCTAAAGAGATATGGGGTTCTGTGACATTAGAAAAATCGAAGGTTGGACTCACTAAATAGGATTGTGCAGTTCCAAGTTTGGTGATATCGGTATAAATACTCTTACCGTTGCCTGATGGACCACTTAGAAAAGGTACGGAACCATATAAAAATCCTCCGGATGCTACATTCTGAAACTCCCATCCACCTGCACCATTTTCGAAGTCTTCAGTGTAAGGAAGATTAGCTCTTGTGATAACCGTCCACCGTTCTGTCAACAGTTGATCGTTGTTAGTGTGTTCGTCACTAGCAAGACTGGTTGCTGCATCAAAAAAGTAGATATCTTCAGTAGACATGTCTATAGTTCCAGGAAACGTATGGTCTACAAATGATTGAGGAGGAATGGTTCCGGTATATGTTTCACTAAAACTAACACTGGTACCACCAGAAACGCTACAAGAAACTGGGATATTGCTTACTGGCACAAGGCTATTATTAAAAATCCTAACAGTGACGGGCTCAGCGCTATTGTACATCCTGCTGCAACCCAAGTATTCAGGTGCTACGACATCAGTGATTGTGACATCTATACCGGTATGAACGATGATATCATCCAAGTACCAATATTTTCCGATTTGTCCTCCATCAGTATAACGGAATCTGATTTTCACATCTGCTTGATTCCCAGCAATTGCGCTTATGTTTAAAGTCGTGTCCTGTGTTGCTGTTAAACTACCACGGGTGACTGTATTATAGTCGAAAACGGTTGTGAAAGTACTTCCACCGTCATTACTTACTTCAACATAACCGTGCGTAAACTCAACACCAAACCAGAAATGACTGTATGTCAGATAGATGTTGGGGCGGTTGCTGCAATCTATAGACAATGTATTTAGGCTAGCCTCGTTAGGGGTAACGCTTGCCCCTAATGCGTCATCGTCGAAAACGGTATAACCGTTGCCGGATGGGCTTCCAAGCGAGGGACTGGTTTGGAATAACCATCTTACTGAGCCCTTTTGATAGGTATTGGTCCAATCTGTAGGCAAACTTACGTCAGAAAAATCTTCTTTAAGTAGTATATCAGCTTGAACATTACTAAATATTGATAAACAAAAGATTAGAAATAAGTATTGGAGGTTTCTCATGAATCTAAGGTTGAATAGGATTGAATGTTATTGCTTGAAGGTACTTAATTATTGTCTTAAATAAAATGTTAATTTTAAAATATGAATAGTCTATTAATTATTTATTCTATAATGATAAGCTCACCGTCAGTTTAAAACTGACAAGATCTCTAGCATGCTTTTTGATTCAAAAAAACTAATGATTCGAAATATAATAATTCTATTGTTTTGCTCTACCCTTATCTATGGCCAGCAACCATCAGAAAGCGTAGCTTGGGATGTCGTACTTCACGATTTCGACACCTTATATTCACTAGAATCTGTTTATGTGGATTTTGACTTTACTAGTCTTAAGGAAACACCGCTATTCATTGACAATGTTCGGACTACCTGTGGATGTGCAGCGCCTGATTGGTCTTATGACCCAATAGCTCCAGGTGTAAAAGATAAAATAAAAATAAAGTTCACTCCTAAAACGGATGGTTATTTCGAAAAGAAGATAAAGGTATTTTTTAAGGATCAAAAAAAGCCTGATCTCTTGATTATAAAGGGTTTTACTGTCCTAGATCATGATGATGAATAGATTTTCCGAAGAAGTTTTCAACAGCCAACAGTTTACAGAAACTACACTACAGAAAGGGAAATATATTAACTGCGAATTTAAGAATTGCAGCTTTCTATCTTCAAACCTCCTTGATATTGAATTCCTAGAATGCGTATTCACTGATTGCGATCTCAGTCTTTGCGCTATTGGGAATACCGCCTTCAAAGATGTACAGTTTATCAGCTGCAAGCTCTTAGGTATCAACTTTAATGAGTGTAATCAGTTTCTCCTCTCTATTAGTTTTCAGTCCTGCAATCTAAGTAATGCCAGTTTTTATAGGCTGCCACTCCAATCCACTTCCTTTGATAGTTGTCAATTGATTGCAACGGATTTCTCGGAATGCGACTTACACCTTGCTGATTTCTCAGATTGCAATTTGGATCAAGCCACATTCGATAATACGAATTTGGAGCAGGCTGATTTTAGCACCGCAATAGGTTATACTATTGATCCAGAACACAATAAGATTAAAAAGGCTCTATTTTCAAGAACAAGTATAGAAGGATTGCTGAACAAATATCAAATCACAATCACAGACTAAGATTTAAACGAAACGCGATTGTTTGCCAGTTGGGCACCATTCAGCATAACGACTTTCCCCTTGTTTTTGCCACGGCCCCATACTTTTATCCCATCCCATTGGTCTCCGCAGTCATTTTCGATTGTGGCGCCATCTAAGATAAGAGTTGCGCCCTGTTTGACAATGATTTGAGCCATACTTGGTAACGAAACACGACAGTTGATCGTCAGGGTTCGACCAGGTTGAATAATGATGTGGCTCTCCAGATCTCGTGCACCATTCCAAACAATATTTTTTTCGATCATTACTGGATTTTCATCATCCAACTTGCACCAAGTAGGGATCAATATTTTTCTTTGAGAAGACTTCTTATTAGCAAAATTGCGTTGTACCAATCCGATTTGACACGGGGACCAACTGTTTTGGTGCGTATTGTAGTCCATTACATTATTAGACCAATTCTCTCTACAATTACCCTTACCTTGCCCTGCCGAATAGCAGTTAGTATGATTTGGAGTGTCATCACAGCCGTCATTTCCTCCCCAGGTATGATGTAACCCAAGAACATGCCCTAGTTCGTGATTATAAACACCATGGCAGAACCATCCGCTACGAATAAAGGGTTTCCCGTTTTTTATGAGTGTATCTTTAAGTGTTGCATAGGAGCCAGCAATCTTTGTCCAATTTTGAGAAGGAAAAGCGATACCACAAAGCTGATTTCTGTATGTTTTTGAGGCTATACTATCAGGATGATGTGGCATTACAAAGACATTGAGTACTTCATCTTTAAGAACGCCATATTTTTCAAATGCCCTCTTATCGTAATCATTTCGAGTCTTGCCCTTATTTACAAACCAATACAAATCATCGTCATAATGATAATAAATCCCAGTATCATTTGGTCGTTTAGGATCAGGAGACAAGACATATTGGTAGCCTGGATATAATGCAGGATTAGAATTATTTAATGGTAAATGCATTTTGACATTTTTCTTGATCCTATTATTAAGATTCCAAAGCAATCCTTCTATGTATTCAGGAGCATTTTTCTTCGCAATATTATTTTTTCCATTTTTATCATACATAAAATGAAAATTTACTTTCACCTGACGGGAAGGCATATGGTTCGGAAATTCTGGATCAGGAATATAATTTAGTTGATCAGTACAACTCCTTGATTCTAAATCATTAACACTTGAAATATCTGGAGTAAATCCAGTTTCAGCATAAATAATCTCATCATTAGACACGTATTTTTCTTCCTGTTTTAACCATCCAAATGTTAATAAAATTCCAAGTATTATAACAATTACTATTCTCATGTTGATAAATTTATTTCAAAAGACTTAAATTTGCATTTTAAATGCTAAGTTTTCAGGAGAGTTTGAGTGCCAATTTGTACTAAATCCCTCAAAAAAACAAGTATTATTTATTAATAATCAAAATTTAGACCTAAAATAACAGCGATTTGTTTTTCAATATTTTAACTATGAAATTAAATATCATTTTAGCCCTTCTGTCTATTTGTCTTATTGCTACCTCTTGTACACAGTCAGGAAGCAGTGAAATAGCAGAATTAGAGAAAAAAGTAGCAGCTACTCCAAACAAAGATGACATCATTGAGTTAGAGCGTAGTTATGTGAAATTTGTTAAGAAAAATCCATCTAATAAAGATTGGTGTGGTCGTTACTTGTATCGAGCAGCAGGTATTAACTACCAAATTCAGAATTTTAAAAAAGCTGAAGCTCAATTAATTCAAGGAATTGAAGAGTTTAAAAGCTCTAAAGCTACACCTAACAGCGCCGTCTTATTAGCCAAAATTTTGGATGAGAACTTCAGAAAAAAGGATGAAGCCACCAAGTATTACAAAATGGTATATGATGAGTACAAAGGTACTGACGCCTGGAAGGAAGCGGAGTTATTTTTCTTACCAAATGACGAAAGACTACTCACCTTTATCGATCGACAAGAAAAGAAACTAGCCGAAAACCCAGGCAGTACAGGTATTAATTTAGATGCTGCCACTGGTCTTAGAAAATTATACAAAGATTATATTGCTGAACCTAAAGCAGATGCTGACACTAAGAGTGATGTGTTATTGAAAAGTGCGGTATTGAATATGCGTACCAGTAATCTAACCTCTGCAACAGCCAATCTAAAACAGATAATTGATGAACCAGCATTCAAAAAGAACAAGCCAGAAGCATTATTGTCCTTAGCAGATATCTATGAAAACGATTTGAATCGTTATGATGATGCGAAAACTGTCAGTGATCAGTTTATTAAGGAATTTCCGGATCATAAAAGTTTGAGTGCTGCTAAAGAGTTTTCACTTCCTATGAAGGATAAGATACTCAATAAGATCAAAAATTTGGAAGCTGAAATATATTCTAAAGAACAAAAAGGAAGGCTTGATCGCAGAAAAGCTTCCCGCCTCATCAATGCGTATGAAGCACATGCGAAAGAACTGCCTAACGACCCGAACACCCCTGAATATCTCTACAAAGCTGGTGAAGTGGCCCGATCTATCAATGATTTTAACAGAGCTTTGTCTTCTTGGGAAAAAATTTATAGCGACTATAGAAGTTTCAAGAAAGCACCTCAGGCATTATTCCTTCAAGGATTTATTTATGAAAATGACTTTAAAGATCTTGATAAAGCCAAGAAAGTATATAAAGAATTTTTATCAAAATACCCAAAGCATGATTTGACTGATGATGTCCAATTTTCCTTGAAACACCTAGGAAAACCAGCGGATGAGATCATTCAGGGCTTCAGTAAAAAGCAGCCAGAAGGTAAATAATCCATTAGTTTAAACCTAATGAGATAACATATATCCAGATTTGCCGTTAATTCAATAAAATAATAAGTAAATGCGAATTGTGCTTTTAATATTAATAGTTGGATTAACGGCTTTTCAGTCTCTAGGACAAAGTCCCCTTGCCCTCGTTAAAAAAGATGGGAAATATGGATTCTTAAACACCGATGGCAAATTAGTCGTCCCAATTCAGTTTGAAGACGCCTATTCCTTCCACGATGCTCTTGCGCCAGTAAAGCTTGATGGAAAATGGGGATACATCAACCTCACAGGAAAAACAGTCATCCCGCATCAGTTCGAAGAAGCCGTTTGGTTTTGGGAGGGTCTTGGTGCTGTAAAGAAAGGAGATTTTTGGGGCTTCATAGACAAAACCGGCAAAACAGTCATTCCCTTTGAATACGATTATGCATTTGCGTATTCTGAAGGACTAGCAGCCGTGGTTAAAGGAGAGTGTTCTGGCTATATTGATAAATCAGGAAACACCGTCATCCCTTTCATCTACTCAGATGCTTATGACTTTTACAAGGGAATTGGACCAGTGACAGACACCTCAGGCCACATCAAATTTATTGACAAAACACACAAGGAAATCGAAAAACCATACTTGAACCAGCTTATTATCAAAAAAGCTAAATACCTTACGTATTACGGCAGAAATGAGAAGATAGGTATTAAGAATAAAAACGGAAAAGTGCTTACAGAACCAAAGTATGATGCCCTAAGCGGATTTAAATACGGTAAAGCCTTTTACAAAATTGATGATTCTAAGTATGGCCTTGTCAACAAGTGTGGTCGTGTGATATTCAATCCCATGTATGATGATGCGGGTGGTTTTAACGAAAAACTAGCGCCAGTCAAAATTAATGGATTTTGGGGGTACATACATCATAGAAAGGGATTCCAGATTCCTCCAAAGTTCATTCAAGCCGGCTCCTTCAACAATAAAATGGCTCCAGTCGCAAATGAAGATGGTCTGTGGGGGTTTATCAACAAAGAAGGTAAATTAGTAGTTGGATATCAGTACGAAGAACACTCTGATATGGGATTTCATGATTAAAAGTTGCTCAGTACCACCCCACTTCTCCTAGCATCCCCTGCCCCTTCAAAGCGATTATTAGTTAACCGTTCAATGCTATGCACGCCACCAAAATACATGTGTTTATCAGGCCATTGAGACACCTTTTCAGCTTCATGCTTCCCTAAATTCCACAAATCAGGCTCTAGATCAAAGGAGCCATGCTCTAAGTGGCATCTAGGCAATGTCACCGCTTCCCTCACAGGCATTTTGTAGTCCAGAAGATAGGAAATCACCTGTAAGACCATAGTAGGAATGCGACCTGCCCCACCAGTCCCCAGTGCATATCGAACGGAATCAGTACCATCCAAAATCAGTGTAGGAGACATCATTGAGGATAATCGAGTATCTGGTCGCCAAGAATGAAAACCACCAGGCAACAGTGCCGCCTCTCCTAGCATATTGTTGAGCATCATGTTCGTCCCTTCAATCATATACCCGGAGCCTTCTCCGTTAGAGGTGGTTACTGATATCGCGTTGCCATACTCATCCATAATATTGAAGTGGGTCGTACTCCCCCATTTCCGCCCACTAGCTCCTTTGAGCTTCGATTGTATTCCAGGTATTCGAGTAAGTAACCGACTCAAGCCTTCAACCGATCGATCCACGCCTTCCAAATATTGAAACACCTGAAATAAGCGATGAACATGCTCTGGATCTCTGTAATCATGAAAACTACGAACAGATTGCAATTGGTTTAAGCCAAGCGCAAGCAGTGGGCCACCAATAGAAGGCAAATCATTGGTCAACACCGTATGCCCTCGATATTTGAATTGCAAGGGATTTCTAAAAAGTGCTTCATACGACTCAAGATCCTCATAACCGATAAATCCGCCTTTTTCCTGACTATCTGCTGCGATTTTCCTTGCGATTTCTCCTTTATAAAACAAGTCCTTTCCCTCTCGTAGCAATGATTCAAGAAAATCAGCGAATAGCGGCATCCCAACCACATCACCTTCCTTCACAAGGCTGCCATCCTCCTTGGTAAATAGTGCCCTTGATTCTGGGTGCACGCGAAGCATAGATTCAAGCACGCCATAGTCAAACGCCTGAAAATCATCGACCACAGATCCCTTTCTAGCAATTTGCAGGGCGGGTTCGATCAATACTTTAAACGGAAGTGTGGCAAATTGTTCATACAGTGCATATATCCCTGCAAGCGTTCCTGGAGCAGCAATAGCGCCCATCCCAATCTGAAAATCTTCCTGCGTTCCTCCAAAATCTATGGTATGGGGATAAAATTCGATTTGATCTAAGGCGCGTTTTTTCTTGGGTGTCTGGCAAAATGCATCAATAAACACCGATTTCCTATGTTGAGTAAACAGATTAAAAAAGGTACCACCTCCTAGGGAACACATACAAAACTCATTGATGCAAGCTGCAAATGTCGTAGCGATAGCGGCATCAAACGCATTTCCTCCTTCGTTAAGAATTTGCATTCCCGCCCAAGCTGTTTGCGGATGTCCGGCAGTAATTGTTCCTTTTGTTTTTCTCATGTGATTGTGCTCCACGACAAAAATAGATAATAAAATCAATCAATTGAAAAGTAAAGGCTATAATCATAAGAATTGGGATATTGTTTAGGGCGCTGCTACCCGCAAAAAAGCTCGTCACGGGCTGTTCGCTTGTATTCCACTCGCTGAAAGACTGTGCTGCATAGTCGTCGCTAGTCTCTAACGAGCCGTCACATCTCCTTGCTTCACTAGCCTTCATTTTCCTGTCATATCACTGCCATCCCTAGCGCTACCCCTCTTTTAAAGCATTGAAAATGCGCAATGTGTCAGCCCTTGGCGAAACTCTAGACAAGGGATTCGCACCAGAAGGCAATGCTCAAATTTTCTATTTCAAAAATTAACAGACTTATGATACCAGTACCTAACATACAGAAATCTTAATTTAATATTTGATGCGGCTAAGGGATGGAAAGTGCGGATCGCCGCCCGGCTGTTTGAACAATGCTAGGAAATGCCTTGAGTGGGGCGCATTGAGAGTGCTGGACAGCCCGACCCTAGAATACCGATTTGTAGTGGCCTATTTTTATAGGACGCTGCAAAAAGGTATTCTAGGGATAGCCCCAAATAAAAAGCCAATTACATAACCATTCCTTCTCTTCAAACTTTCAACAATTAAATCGTCCATAGCAGTAATAAATTCCTTATCTTTGCGGCTTATGAAAAATATCAGAAATTTCTGCATCATTGCACACATTGATCATGGTAAAAGTACATTAGCAGACCGACTGCTTGAATTTACCGAAACCATTGATAAAAGAAACATGCAAGCGCAGGCATTAGACGACATGGATATCGAGCGGGAACGAGGGATTACCATTAAGAGTCACGCCATACAAATGGATCACAAGCATACAGATGGCGTGGATTACACATTGAACCTCATAGACACCCCTGGTCACGTAGATTTTTCATATGAAGTGTCCAGATCCATTGCTGCTTGTGAAGGCGCCTTGCTTATCGTAGATGCGACTCAAGGAATTCAGGCACAAACTATATCCAATCTGTATTTAGCGATAGAGCACGACCTCGAAATTATCCCGGTGATCAATAAAATTGACATGCCGAGTGCTATGATTGAGGAAGTATCAGATCAGATTATTGATATGATTGGTGGTCAAATTGACGAGATCGTTCTAGCAAGTGGAAAAACAGGAGAAGGCGTTGAAGACATTATGAATGCCATAATTGATCGCGTTCCAGCACCCAAAGGCAGTGCAGATGCTCCTTTGCAAGCATTAATATTTGACTCCAACTTCAATGTTTACAGAGGTGTGATTGCGTATTTCCGTATCAAGAACGGTATCATGCGGAAAGGAGATCGGATTCGCTTCGTCAATACAGGAAAAGACTATGCTGCCGATGAGGTAGGCATCCTAAAAATGGACCTTTCCCCAAAAGCAAAGCTAGAGGCAGGTGATGTAGGTTATATCGTTACAGGTATCAAGCAATCCAAGGAGATTAAAGTCGGTGATACCATAACTTTACATGATAACCCCTGTGATGAAGCTATCCAAGGGTTTGAAGATGTGAAGCCAATGGTATTTGCTGGAATCTTTCCTATAGACAACGACGACTACGAAGACCTTAGAGACAGCCTTGAGAAACTCCAACTGAATGACGCGTCTCTTGTTTTTGAGCCAGAAAGCTCCGCTGCACTTGGATTTGGTTTCCGTTGCGGATTCCTAGGGATGTTGCACCTCGAAATTGTACAGGAACGCTTGTGGAGAGAATTCGAAATGAGCATTATCACCACTGTTCCAAACGTAATGTATCGTGCTTATTTGAAAAAAGAAAATGAGGAAATAATTGTAAATAATCCTACTGATTTACCTGAACCAACGATATTGAAACACGTTGAAGAACCTTATATCCGAGCACAGATCATCTCTAAACCAGAATACATCGGCCCAATCATGGCGCTGTGTATGGAGCGAAGAGGGGAACTCATTAATCAGGTTTATTTGACAGAAACTAGAATCGAATTAACGTTTGACTTGCCACTAGCGGAAATCGTATTTGACTTTTATGATAAGCTCAAATCAATCTCTCGTGGTTACGCATCATTTGATTATGAGCTAACTGATTACAGACAATCTGAATTGGTCAAACTGGATATTAAGTTGAACGGGGAAAATGTAGATGCCTTCTCCTCCCTGATTCACAAAGACAAGGCTTACTATTTTGGACGTAGATTATGTGAAAAGCTAAAAGACTTATTGCCACGTCAGCAGTTTAAAATTGCAATACAGGCAGCAGTTGGTCAGAAAGTAATTGCCAGAGAAACGATATCAGCACTTCGTAAAGATGTTACTGCAAAATGTTATGGTGGTGATATCACGCGGAAGCGTAAACTCCTTGAAAAACAGAAGAAAGGTAAGAAGAAAATGCGTCAAATCGGATCAGTAGAAGTACCTCAAAAAGCTTTCCTTGAGGTTTTAAAACTAAACGACTAACGTATACGAATGACCAACTTATTCGAGACTGTAACTGCTGACCAGTATAATTTGTTTTCTGTTAAGCTGTTGTATTTCATCGATTATTTGAATTTACAAAAAAAGAAAAAGGTAGTGGAGAATAGTTCATTTGGCAGTTAGCTCCATTACAGTATTCTCCAATCAAAAGATGTAAAATGAACATTTTTAAGTTGATTTCAACCTTTTCACAAGAACAACTAGCTTCAATAAAACAAAGTCAATAACCTACTGCAAACAAATCTTACGGACAACAGTCTCTTGCCCTACTACAATCTTCAATAGATATATGCCTTTGGCCAAGTGATCCACAGATAATCGCTCATTTAATAATCTGATGTTAGACAATTGTTTATCCATTAACAGTTGCCCATTGACATTGTACAACCGATAATATAAATCATTAGTTATCAACAAATTGAAGTGTATATAAATGAAGTCACTGGCAGGATTAGGAATGACCTCGATATGAGAAAAAACTGTAGATTCATTGTTCATAGCCCCGCCTCCCACAAACACACAGCCGACATTTGTACATCCTTGTGCGTCTGTCACCGTAACACAATGATTACCAGCAGATAGCGCTGTAACGGTTGGTGAAGTCTCACCATTGTCCCAATTATAGGTATAACTTGGCGTACCACCAACTGCGACAACAGTTCCACTACCATCTGATCCACTAGGCACAGAGACTGGAGTCATGCTCATAGACAATGAAACTAAATCAGGTTGTAAGACTATCGTTGATGCCGTTGCATAACAGCCATAAGCATCCAGAACAGTCAGATTGAAAGTTCCTGCACACAATCCAGTAGCAGTTGGTGTAGATTGGCCATCAATCCAATAATAAGTGTATGGAGGAATGCCGCTTGACACAAGAATCGTGGACGAACCATCACAGGCATTGTGACATGAGGCATCAATGGTAGCTGTACTCACGGTATATGGCATGGACTGAAATAGTGTATCCACATTACCAGCAATACAACCAGCAATATCGGTGACCGTGACACTAAAAATCCCAGGACACTGACCGCTTATCGATGGTGTGGTGGCACCGTTGTTCCAGTAATAGGTATAAGGCGCTCTTCCTCCAACGGCAGTAGCAGTAAGAATACCACTACAAGTGCTATCACAAAGAGAAACCCCCGAAATCAATACTTTAATCTCATTGGGCTCTTGAATGGAGTCTGTAAGCACTAACTGGCAGCCCGAATTATCAGTTACAGTAACAGTATAAGTCCCTTCACACAAACCTGTGACAATCTTTGTGTTGCCACCAGTACTCCACAAATAACTGTAAGGAAAACTACCACCTGCTACTACGACTTCAGCCGACCCATCACAAGCTTTTGGGCAGCAAACATTATTAGAATATATATGCCCTGTGACTTGACAAGTGTTGGAAAAGTATCCGCAACTAACAGTAGTACAACCATTTCCATCGGTAACTGACAAACAGTATGTACCATGGGAAAGAGAGTCGATAGTAAATGTGGTCTCTCCAGTACTCCATAAAAAACTGTATGGATAACTGCCACCAACAGTATTACTGTTCGCATTGGTTCCATAAAACTGGACATAGGTTTCTAGTGTGGGATACTGATAGATTTCACTTGAATCTACTGTGATACAGCTAGTACCATCTGAAATCGTGACTACATGAAACCCTGTACCAAGATTACTTGCTGTAGCATTTGTAGTTCCGTTTTCCCAGAGATACGAATATGGAGGAATACCACCTTGGGCATATACTGTTAGAGCGTTTCCATTGGTACATCCACAGGAACTATCCAAGATAAAAGAAGTTGTCAAGGGACAATTAGTATTGGTAATACAGGTAACACTAGGACACCAATTGTTAATTCTGGAGATGGTAACACAATGTGACCCTGTGCTTAAACCCGTAGCAGTAGCTGTAGTTTGCCCATTATCCCAAACATAGAATAGTGAATAAGGTGCTGGTGGCGTTTGGTGGACCGAAGCAGTAGTGGCAGTTGAACTTGTGGTATAGATAATTTCTTGAACATAAGACTGGTCTAAATATTTGAATACTTTACAGCCTGAATTATCAGTCACCTCTACGGTATATATCCCTAGAGCCAGATTTGATATGGTTGCTGTAGTTGCACCAGTATTCCAAATGTAGTTAAAAGGAGCATTTCCACCAACAGGAACAGCTGAAAGTCCTCCTACAGCTACTCCAGCACAAAACGAAGAAACGTAGGTAATATTCACAGAAAATGCACAAGACGCTGCTATAGTAACTGAAGACTTATAATCACAACCATTGGCATCTGTTACTGTAAACGGATAAAGCCCTTGACTTAGGCCTGTTGCGATAGGTGTTGTTTGGCCATCGCTCCATAAATACGTAAAAGGGGCATTACCATAAGGAGTAATCGTCGCAGTGCTTGCTGTTGTTGTGGTAAATGCATTAGGTCTATTATACCCCGGAATTATAAAACTACTGAGTACTGAACAACAATTAGCATCTGTAATAGTGACAGAATGTAAACCTGCAGTAGCGAATTTTACAATGGGGTTTGTAGTCACTTTCCACCCCAGATCGTAGGTATATGGAGGGATGCCGCCATTTGGAACAAATTCTACATGCCCGTAACTGTTATCACAAAGTAGTGTAGTAACAATATTCGATACCGTGAAAGGGCAACAACTGACTTCATTATCTTCCAGGGCGAAGACAGCAGTCTTGTCCTCCACATTTGCAATAGCAGTGCTTACATTCAAGAAGAGTATGAAAAAAAGGAAGTAGCAGAGTCGTGTTCTTTGAATTTTCATAAAGGTTGTGCTTTATTAAACGTTGCGTATGATAAATTAATAAGGCAGGTCATATTTGTCTAAACGATATTAACACTACTAACGTTGTTGAACGTTTATCATTCAATTGTAATATTAAAAGCAAAATTTGATTGTTAAGAAAGCCAACACCATTGACTTTCTATGTGTCTATGTGTTAATTTTTTGAACTACATAGGCATATAGTAAACATAGTATGCTATTCGTAATCTACTCAGGCAAGGACTAGTTGACCCAAATTGTTCATTAGCGAAGCGTTCATTGTTAATTATTCTATTATTCATTATTAATTGTTCATTAATCCAGATTTCATTAATTTTGCAGCATGGAGGATACATTCGAAATCTACTTGAGACCCACTTACTTTATTGATAGTGATCACGAGGATGTAATTGCCTATACGAAATCACACTTGAAAGAAGGCATGAGTCAAGTGGAGACAGCAAAAGCCTTGTATCTGGGAGTAAGAGATTATGTGTTCTATTCGCCATATGATTTAAATTTTACACACAAATACCTAAAAGCGAGTCACCTGCTCAATCGAACACCGAGAGTCGGTTATTGTATCGAAAAAGCTTGTTTGTTAGCCGCCTGTGGAAGAGTGGCTGGCATCCCTACCCGATTGGGGTTCAGCAATGTGCGTAACCACATTGGTACAGAGAAATTGGTGGAAGTCTTGAAGACGGATCTAATGGTGTTTCACGGGTATACCGAATTTTTTCTCAATAACCAATGGGTAAAATCGACACCAGCATTCAATATTGAGCTCTGTCAGAAACTAGGCGTCACGCCTCTAGAGTTTGATGGGACAACAGATTCCATATTACAACAGTTTGACGCCAGCGGCAACGATTATATGGAGTTTGAGCACGATTATGGTCAATTCCATGATATGCCACATGACTTATTTATTCGAGAAGTAATGACTTACTATACACATTTGGTGTCAGAAGAGCGATTTGACTCATTTGGACTTCGTCACCACATTAAATATTACAAGGAACTACTAAACAAGGTGAATGGCTAAACTATTTGAGACGGAGAATAAGAGTGGAAAGCATGAATTGAAATGGAAAATCCTTGCACGGCTAGCCCCGCCATTGTGGGCCTCCGGTGGCCGCATTCGATTTGTATCAGCCAATTGGCAAGAAGTACATGTCTCTCTTCGTTTGCGCCCCTTGACAAGGAATATTGTAGGAACTATCTTTGGGGGTAGCTTATACAGCTCCGTCGACCCAATTTATATGCTGATGTGGATGAAAATCCTAGGTGATGACTATATCATTTGGGACAAAGCCGCAACGATTCAGTTTGTAAGACCAGGCAAAGGGAAACTTAGAGCACGGTTTTTGATAAGTGATGATGAAGTCAAGCAAGTCCTAGAGTTATTTAAGGAAAACGACGAATTTGACCGAGAATTTCAAGTAATCTACGTTAATGAGCGCAATAAAGTGGTAGCCAGAATTGGAAAAACCATTTATTTCGCGAAAAAAGATTTTTATGACAATTTTAAACGTAAAAAGTAGCAGTTTTCTTTTTCTATTATTGATTTTAATCACTAGTTGTAACCCAGAAGCTCCAGACTGTGAATCTTGCCCTGGACTGAATACACTGGAGCGCTATTTCGAGATCAATGTTGATTTTACAACTGATGATCAACTGATTGCTTGCGCAGCAGGTGGACAAACTATCTTTTTGGAAGATGCCACACGACCGTTGTCTGTAATCTTTTATCCCTTGCCAGATGCCTACGAATTTCGTTATTTCGAAACGGAAACGATTGATGTAGATCCTGCCGATTTCACTAATTACAATGAGGTTGGTTCTGAGAATTTACCAATGTTGAACGGATTTCTAAATTACTTTAAACGTACTGAAATTGAGAATGAACGCTGGGCAATTGTGACCTACAAAGTGGACAACACGATACATTACTGCAACCCGATACGACTGAAACTGTCTACTCAGCCCTCTGTTTATGATCCATCAGTAGTGACAATCGACAAAACGGTATCTGTTCAGCCTAAATTCACCTGGACAGATGGCGGTACCACTGATAACTTTATATACTTTCAGGTCATCACTGATCAAGATGATAATGTGGTTTCTGCCACCTATACCAAAGATCAGCAATTTAAATACTACGACATCTCAAACGTGGTTATCAAATTGACGGAGGATCCATTAAATCCTTCGTTAAATCCTTCTAGTCTATACAAATTTACGTTGATGGGTGTCAGTGAAGACAATTGGGTGAATTTGATTTCTCAGAATGTATTTTTTACGGACTAAAGTATTGATTAACAGCAATTAGTTTCAATTTAATTAAAGTAAAACTCCAACAATAATATATTTTCGTGTCATGCAAAGTCCATTAAAATCATTCGTTGAACACAACTATTTTATTATTTTTGCGGCGACAAATTTTTCATCAATCTTACTAATTTAAAAAAATGAAGTTATTTAAAACATTATTACTGCTTTCAGTTCTTGGTTCTCTTGTATTTAGCGGTTGTAAAAAAGACGAAGAACCAGAAATCAATTATCCAATTACGCTAAACTATCAAAATACAGTTAATGATACTGGTGTAAAAGCCTTTGAAAAGCAAAATGGTGCATTTGTAGAAATTAGTGCTGCACCTTATGAGGCTGATCCTGAATTTGCGATTTCAGAAGTCGATAATATCAATAAAATCGTATTGCTTTCAGAAACAACAGGTGAAATCCATAATGGTACGACTTCGTATGATGCTACTTATACAGTATCTAACGGTGCCTATAAATTTTCTTTTACGGAACCAACTCTCAATGAAGTCGTTACCCACACTGCAAGTGGAAGTGATACCAAGTTAAACTCTCATGGCCTTATCGTTTCATTTATTGATACCGTAGGAAGTGTTACAATTTCTGGGTTATGCGGAGAGATTGGTGGTACAGAGCTGTTACCATGTATCGCAGGCTCAGAAGTAGAAGCAGCATACAGTGCTGATTTAGATGATGGAGAAATCCTTGTTTATAGAACGTTTGACTTCGTTTATGAATAACACTTAGACTAAAAATATATGCCTTCCGAATCTTCGTGTTCGGAAGGCTTTTATTATTTGAAACACTTCTTAAATTATCATAGTCAATGCAATGTTTGATTGCTGATTTTGGTATTCTTCAGGGGCCATCCCTCATTCCGTTCCGTTTCTCCACTTCATTCAGGACCAGGTCGTCCGGCACTTTCTTCGCTATGCTTCGTTCAAACAACACCTCCCACCCTTTGTCCGGCGCTCCAAAGGATATAAGTTGTGCTCCGAAAAACAAATAAATCACTATATTTAGCCTATCTACCTGTCCATTACATAGCTACAATCAACGCCCTATGAAGCCTTCAGATGATTTGTTTTTGCTGATTCGCTCCCTGTCAAAGTCAGAAAAACGGTATTTCAAGTTGCGTACGCGCGGGCAATCAGGCGATAAAAACTATATGAAGGTATTCGAGACGCTGGACAAGCAAACGACCTATGATGAATCTAAATTACTGAAGAAATTTAAGGGCGAAACATTTATCAAGTCCCTGCATGTCACCAAGAAGTATTTGTATGATTTGATCCTACGTATCCTGCGCGATTACCACGAGAAAAACGACATCGAAGGCGAGCTGGCCGGCATGCTGTTTGACGCCCGCCTCCTTGAAAAGAAAGGTCTGTATGCGCCTTGCGGCCGTGTGCTGAATGCCATTCACAAAAAGGCAAAACGGTATGACTTGAAAGCTGTTTTGATTGATGTGCTGCAACTCAAAATCAAATTGAGTATTATGTTGACACTGAAGAAGCGGCAGGCGAAGGTGGATGGGCTGTATGCGGAGTTGGATGCGGTGGTTGGGGCGTTTGAGGTGGAGCAGTTGTGTCGGAAGGTGCAAGATATGGTGTTTATGCTGGCACGTAAAAGAGGGACGATTCGCAAGGAGGAAGAGCGAGCATATTTGGAGAAGTGGATTGCACCATTGCTGGAAATGGAGGAACCTGATGATTTTTGGGGATTGTCTAATTACCATGATGCGTTGGGGCTTTACTATCGGTTTTTGAAGGATGGGGAGCGGTGTCTGTATCACTGGAGGTCGGTGAAGGATTTGTGGGATGGGAGGAGGCATTTTTGTAGTGCTTACCCTTCTAAGTATAGCGCATATATCAACAACTTTTTAACGGGCACCTACCAAGCCAAGGAATTTGAAGCAATGAGAAACGGTTTAGTACAACTTGAACAAATGATTCCTGATAGTTTTGACACAGAAGCAGAGCAGTTTTGGGTATCAAGACAATATGGAGTACTTTATGCGCTTAACGCACCAGATTTTGCCTATGGGAAAGCGCAAGTCGAATCGGTGAACGACCATTTTAACACGTATCACAGCAAATTAATTAAAAGTCGAGAACTAAGACTGTACAGTAACATTTCTCTCCTTTATTTTATTAATAAGGACTACTCGAATGCATTAACATGGAACAATAAAATCCTAAATGACCCAAAGAGCGAACAAGCTGAAGGAATCAGGCGACTATGCACGATGATGCAGTTGCCAATTCATTATGAGTTGGGCAATCACGATATGCTTGAGTCGCTTATTGGATCTGCAAGGCGGAACTTAAAGCGAAATGATGAGTTGTTTGGACTGGAGACGAAAGTCGTAACACTCTTTAGGCAACTCGTAGAGTGCATACCTGGACAGGAAGATCAATTGTTTGAAGAATTTAAAAGGAAAATTCCTAGGTACAGAGATCGGTTTGATTTGGGGGAAGTGTTGGGAACTTGGCTTCTGTTCTGATGATTAGTTCTTTAACTCCCTGGACTCGGTCAACAATTTGAAAGGTTGATTTATTTTTTGCAAAGTTGAGAACAAGTTGGCCTCTTGCATCACGAGGGTCATCACTTCCAATAAAGACAAAGATTGCTGGGTATAAGGATAGTTTAACTTGGCCTTCCCCATAGGTAATTCGTTCACCGTATTCACTGATGAACCAGATATGAAGATCATCATTTACAGGAAATCTATATTCAGCTCCAATATTCTTAACATTTAACTTATGAGGTTCGATTTGTCTATCTAATCCAGAAGTACATCTTAAGTTTATTTGTTCTTTTAGTGAGATAGAGCCACTAGAATTAGAAGTTGAAAACTTAAGTGCTTCCTCAGTATTACAAATAGACACTTTCACGACAAAGTCTTTTGGTTCTTCTGGGATAGACCAAGATATATCACTCATATTTTTCGTTTTATTACTTTTGTCATACAATGCAGGCTTCCCCCTTCCCTTGCTGTAAGGCTGTGGAAATCTCCTTGTATCCAGTGTGGTTTAATTATCAACTCCTTGCACTTTAATGTTTCAAATATGTCAGACAAATCTTTCTTACATTTTTCCAGACCAAAATCTGGAATATATAGATGTATCTCACCACCACGTGTTTCAACTAAAGCATTTGTATAATAGGGGTAGTATTTGTTTAGTCCATTACCTAATAAGGGAATATTGAACATCTCAACATTTATATACCTTTCTTCGAGATCGCTAACTAGAACATCAATCACATAAGTAATATCCTTGACATTTTCTTCAGGGATCGCAACAATTACATTTTTTGAATTAATTATTAGAATTCCTAAATCAATATGGAAAAATTTTGCCGACTGACATCCCACTAATGGAGCATCACAGCTTCCGATAAATATGAGATTGGTTAAATTAAAACCGAATTTTTTAATAAATAATTTAATTTTACTAAAGTCAACTTTCCCGTTTCGTGGTTCTATAGAATCCATTCCAACTAAAAGATAATCACCTAGTCTTAATAAGTTTCCTCCAACCAATGAGTGTGGCATTGGTTTCGTTGGAATTTTTAATTTGTCAGAAATTTGCTTAATTGGATTTGAACTACCTGTTGAAGGGATGTTAAAAACAGGATATTTTTTTCCTAGCCAAGTCCGACCTAGTAATAAAACAAAATCATCTTGTATCCATTTAGAATTGATATTCTCTACGACATTTTTCTTTATTACAACATTAGTATTCTTGAAAAATCCCCAAGCTGGATCCACCTCGAATTTCCCATTACTTAGTTCTGAAACAAAAATGTATGCTTCTATTATTTCATCATGGCTTGTTTTAAACACCTTTAAAAGGCTTACAATCACCGTTGCCACTTTCTTATAATGGTTATCAGGAATCGTAAAAAGTAGAGCTTGTATCTCCCCTTCATAATTGTTTGGTAACTTTTTGAATTTTGAACCACTATCTTTCCACTGGAAATTCTTAATTAATGAAGATTTTTCGTTCATAATGAATATAGGATGATCAATTAAAGTTAACAGAAATTCACATTAATTAAAATTTAGTATATAAAATACGAACAATGCGTAAGTAAAAAACGCACTAACTTCCTACAGATCAATCAACATTACTTCATTGGTATTATCCACTTTATAGAACAATAAAAGCCATCATCAAATCCATGGTAGCGGCATCAGACACATTCCAAACGCACTATGCATTGTTCATTGTTAATTGTTCCTTATTAATTATTCATTATTTCAAAACTATTTCTTGATCCAGTTTGTTGTATATTTGCATCAAATCTAGTATGGTAAATGAATAGTCCAAAACGTATCGTCATCTGGTTTAGACAAGATCTTAGGCTCCATGATAATGAGGCTTTAGATTATGCCATTGAACGTTGTGACGAAGTGATCCCAGTTTATGTGTTTGATGAGCGCCAGTGCTTTGGTAAAACAGCGCACGGCTTCCAAAAGACGGCACAGTACAGAGCAAAATTCCTCCTCGAGAGCATTCAAGACCTGCGTAATTCGCTTGGAGAAATTGGAGCCAACCTCATCATCAGAACAGGAAAACCGGAGGAAGAAGTGGCGAAAATCGCAGAACAAGTCAAAGCGAGCTGGGTCTTTTGTAATCGCGAACGCACACACGAAGAAGTTGAAGTTCAGGACAAACTAGAACAGAATCTATGGAAACAAGGCATCGAACTCCATTATTTCAGAGGAAAGATGCTTTACTACACACAAGACTTACCGTTTCCAGTATCGCACTGTCCAGACACGTTTTCGACGTTTAGAAAGGAAGTAGAACGGCTTGTACCAATACGACAACCATTACCAAGTCCCAAGCGTATCAACCCCGCTACCATTGATTTAAATAGTGGTGACATCCCTACCCTGCTAGATTTTGGATATGAGGAATTCGATACCGACTACCGATCCGCTTTTCCGTTTAAAGGCGGTGAAACAGAAGCACTCAAGCGACTCAACAGTTATATTTGGGAAGACGACCTGCTCAAAGAATACAAGGAAACACGCAATGGGCTTATCGGAACCAGCTATTCGTCTAAAATGTCTCCTTGGTTGGCGCTAGGCTGTATTTCGCCTAAACTGATATACGCGGAGATTCTTCAGTATGAGCGGACACGAGTCAAAAACAAATCTACACATCATCTGTTTTTTGAACTCATGTGGCGTGATTTCTTTCGGCTGATGGGCAAAAAACATAAGGAGCACATCTTCTTGAAAGGAGGTATCAAACAACAGCCAAACGAGGAACTGCAAAACGATATCCATAAATTTAAAATCTGGAAAGAAGCTAGAACAGGCGTTCCTTTCATTGATGCCAACATGCGGGAGCTTAACACCACAGGTTTTATGTCTAATCGAGGGCGTCAAAATGTAGCCAGCTTCCTGGTACACGATCTGAAAGTTAACTGGCAATTTGGTGCGGAATACTTCGAATCCATGTTGATTGATTATGATCCCTGCAGTAATTACTGCAATTGGAATTACGTGGCGGGAGTCGGTAATGATCCCAGGGAAGATCGGTACTTCAATATTTTGCTACAAGCCAAACGCTATGACCCTAACGGTGATTACGTGAAACTGTGGATCCCTGAATTGGCTGAAGTCCCTTTACAGAAGATTCATCGTCCGGATACACTGAGTATGGAGGAGCAGAAGGCAGTGCACGTTTTACTTGGTGCGGACTACCCGAAATCGATCGTCAATACCAAGCGTTGGATCTCGTAAGGGAGCAAGTTGCACAACGGATAGTCCAAGGCTTTTATCATCAATTCTATTTACCAGTATTGAATACAAACGGTTTCCAATGATTGCCCACTAATCGAAATAGATAAGGATCTCAGAATCTATATTATTGTTGAATTGACAATCCCCACCACTAAACGGTACAATCGTCGCAGTGATTGTTGTCTGTCTATTCCTTTTCATGAGGTAGGAAAAGTATAAGTGGGATACCTATACAGAGAATAAACTTGATTAATAAACTTACTATTTTTCTTTTACAGTTAGATAAAAATTTTAATATTAATTTAATATACGTGAAAAGTTTGAAAAAAAATGCCGCTATAATCTATCATAAACAATTCATTTTAAACACAATCGATTGTTTTTTCTTATTATAAAACTTACCTTTAAGTAAATTTCGCCGAAACCTACAGCTAAAAACCAGGATTATTCGCATGCTATTGTCAAGATTAGTAATTCTATGTCTATTATTGACTGTAGCACAAATTGCTGATGCTCAAATGCCAACGAAATATACTGTAAAGAAAGGAAGACATTTCTCGTTTCCTCGTGTAATTAAATTCAGAATAAACCCTAAAGTCGTGAAATGGGAAGTCTCATTTGATGATAATTCCAACTATATTCTCAAGGAACCAGATGGCACTGTTAGTGTTGACCAACTGGATTGGAACAAACTGTGTGGTGTGTTTTTTAACCTGTTCAATACACGGTCTCAGACTGCAATGATTGGATGGCGCTACAATGTCGAAACAGAAAGAATAGAACTAGCTCCCTATTATCATGTAAACGGTGGCACGGATCGATTTCCACCACTCATGACGCTTGTTCGAAATGAATTGGTAATAATTACACTGACCATAAGGCGTAATCCTAAAATGTATGTGTGGACGCTTGAAAAGAAAGGAGGAACTGGATCACATGAATTCCCGTTTACACACAACAAAAAGCTTTGTAGTTTTATCAACTTCTACTTTGGAGGCAACAAGCGTGCACCGCAAACAGTAAGCGCACATCTAAAAATAGACAAGTAGTTTCGAACTATCTAGGCACTGCATAGTAGTAAACTGCAAAGAAGTGGAAGGCGGCACCTATCATCACAAATAGATGCCAAATAAGGTGATGGTATGCTATTTTTTTGTTTAAATAAAAGTAAATACCTAATAAATAAGTGAGTCCACCAATCGCAAGCAACTGCATGCCATCCTCAGCAACAGAGGCTTTTAGATCATCGATAAAAAAGATTGCTGCAGCACCTAAAACGGCATAGATAGTTGCGTCAATCCGCTCATACTTTTGAAGATTTTTCCTGATTAGAAACTTAAAAATTAGTCCTAGCCCTGCAAATAACCAAATCGCAGCAAACACTTTAAATCCAATACCAGACCGCATATTGACCAGCGCAAACGGTGTATAAGAGCCGCCAATGAGAATATAAATAGCGAAATGATCGTACAGTCTTAAAGTATATTTACGTGGAAATTGATCTGACCAATGATAAACAGCAGATACAAAGAAGCAAATGAACAGTGAAATTCCGAAAATAGTAACCCCAATGACAGAAAGCGAATCGTTTTGTGGTAACACCTTAATGATCAGAAAATACAGTCCTACCAGACTTATAACTGCAGATAATCCATGAGAAAGGGAATGTAAAACTTCTTCCTCTCTGGTAAAGTCCGGCATCTTCATAATCAATCAGTTCAAAGTTACTAGTTAAACAGACAGCGAAATAACTGGAATTAATTGATAATCAAAAACTTTAGGATAAAAATGTGTGTAGGACTTATCAAATTTAGAAATACAGTTGTAGCGACGACTTTAAACCCATCTTCAAGGAACGGTATTCAATAGTATAGCAGACAATCTCGTTTCGCAACTTAAAGCGACACAAGCACGCTTAAAATCGCTTTTAGACATCACTTAATCGCAATAAAGAATCTTACAGAAGGCTGTACTAAGGAATTACTCGTCTCAAATCCATTTCATAATCATAGAAAACAGTTCATCTGGATTAAACGGTTTTTGTAGGTAGTCAGTCATCCCAATTTCCAAGCACCGTTCTCGTTCCTGAGGATCTGAGTTGGCAGTCACTGCGATGATCGGTACTTCAGTCATTTCACGTAGGACTTTAGTTGCATCAAAGCCATCCATCAGGGGCATTTGTAAATCCATTAAGATAATATCATAATTGCCTTCCTGCATATATTTTTCAACGCCTTGCTGCCCATTGCCAGCAGTATCAATATTAACTTTATCTGACCAATTTTCAAGCGTTTTCTTAGTTGCAATCTTCATGAGACTGTGATCTTCAACATACAAAATACGAAGCGTTGATGTTGGTTTATCGCCATTATTATTTTGCTTGATACTTCCTTTTTTCAATACAAACGACAAGTTGACTACAGTGCCTTCATCTTCTATACTTTCAATTTCAAGTGTACCATTTAGAATCTCAGTCAATTTTTTCATGATTGGAATTCCCAACGACTTATTATCTTCTTCATCGAGGGAGAATAGCGCTTTCGAGTTCAACACATCACTAAGTTCATCCTTGGTCATTCCGAAGCCGGTGTCTTTGACAGTGATATCTACTTTACAGTGTTCTGTATCAATGCTTTCCTGAGTAAGTGTGATCGTTACTTGATCATTGGCATCACTGTATTTAATAGCATTATCTAATGCGTTGAAGATGATTTGATTGATTTTTCGTTCATCTCCGACTACTGAAAATAATTGGTCTTTACTGGGAAGTACAAGATTAAGGTCAATGTTCTTTTCAATACGTTTGACATCTACAAGCGTCTTCATATTTTCTAGCAAGAGGTCAATATTGAACTCTTTTTCGTTGATTTCCAATTCCGGAGAAGAAAAGATGGAAAAGTTCATCATATTATTGATGGCCTTTTGAAGTTCTTGTATCGATCCTTGTAAAGAAAAAATATCTTTCATTGCTCCCTCACCAATATCCTCATTTTTCATGAGCAAACTTAGGAAGGTTAAGGTAGAAGCCAAAGGTGTATTGATCTGAAAGTCGATATCACGAAGGATCTTCTTATTGATTTGAGCTGATTTATCAATAAGGTTTTGCTTAGCCATTAACTCCTCATTCTTCTTTTGCTCAGTGATATCCTGTACAAATCCAATAATTAATGTCTGTTTAGAGATATCATCAATTTTGACTTGAAAAGAACTTTTTAAGAACTTTTTTTCGGTTCCATTAGTATAAATCACAAACTCAATTTCAATTTCTTCACCAGATTGTTCCGCCATGCGGATCGCATCATTAACTTTCTTTTTATCTTCATAACGAACAAATTCAATGAAACTGTCTTTTGATGGTTGAATCATACCAGGAGATAGTCCAAATATCTTATAAATTTGATCACTCCAAGTCATTTCATTGTTAAACACATCAATCGACCATTTTCCGAGCTTGGCCATTTTCTCAATGTCCTTGATTTGATCTTTGAGACTCTTTAGTATTGCAGAATCATCCTTTAACGGTTGGAATATTTTGTGACGCCCTAAACTAGATTCAAGGACTGTTTTTAACCTTCTACTGTTGAATTGGCCTTTAATCAAATAGTCTTGAGCACCTTGCTTTATGGCACGTTCGGTGAGTGATTCATCAGTTGAGCCTGTCATTACAATTACTGGATAATCTCTAAACTGTTCGAGAATGGATTTGAGAGTGCTTACGATATCGCTATCGGGAAGGTTCAAATCGAGAATAATGACATCTGGAACTACTTTTTCTATCTTAGTGACTGCTTCATTCAGTGTACTACAATGATGAAAGTCGTGTTTAATAGACTCTTGTCTTAAGTATACCCCTACAATCTTAGAATCTGCTGGGTTATCTTCAATCACTAAAATTTGTTTTCTATCTTTCATCAAATCAGTTTGTTCTTATAAGGGGTTTCCGATGAAAACACATCGAAATTGCATTAAAATTAACAAAGATATTACAATTATGAATACTTTACAAAAGTAGGTAAAATTACCATTTCTAACCAAAATTGTTCAATTTGTCTAATTACTTTAAAAAATTTATCGAAATCAACTGGTTTATTGATATAACAATTAGCGTGCAGATTGTAGCTTTTTAGTACATCTTGCTCTGCATCCGAAGTTGTTAAAATAACTACAGGAATCTTCTTCAAATCATCATTCGCTTTTATTTCTGCAAGCACTTCCCTGCCATCACGTTTGGGTAAGTTCAAATCCAATAAAATCAAATCTGGGCGCACTGCTTTTTCAAAACCATTCAATCTATTTAAGAAATTTAGCGCCTCCACCCCATCGATTGCAATTTCAAGATTAATGTTTAAGTTTCCTTCCTTAAATGCTTCCTGTGTCAATCTTACATCTCCCGGATTATCTTCAATAAGAAGGATGTTTATTTGTTCCTTTTTTTCGATCATCTTGTTAAAATTATTCATGAAATTGCATGAATGGTTAATAATTCAGCCTTTAAATATTAGCTACGATTAGTTTTACGATCAAGACCTAAATATGTTTCGAATCATTCCATCACTATGTTAATCTTATATTATGTATTTTCTATTTGAAGTATTGCCTTATTACGGTAGGAAATTTTATCTTTGTAGTAAATATCTAATTGTACTGTTATCTTATACTAGAGTTGCATAATATCAAGTAAAATCTGAACCAATGAATGATTTCCAAAAACAATTACATTTAATTAATAATTATGTTTCAGAAAACTTAGGCTCCAATTCCCTAGCAGAATTATATGACCCGGTTTCCTATGCAATGAGTCAAAAAGGAAAACGATTGCGACCAATATTAACGTTATTAGGCTGCGAGTTGTTTGGTACGAATCCTGAAAATGCCCTTCCAGCAGCTCATGCCATTGAGTTATTACATAATTCTACCTTAGTTCATGATGATATTATGGATGAAGCTGATATTCGTAGAGGACAACCTTCTGTTATTAAAAAATTTGGGTTAAATAGTGCTGTGCTTTCAGGAGATGTGATGATCTTTCAATCTTATAACGAACTGACCAAACAGGAAAACAGACACCAGCCCGCCCTTTTATCAGTTTTGAGCAATTCCATAATTGAGGTTTGCGAGGGCCAGCAACTTGATATGAATTTCGAAAAAACACCCAAAATCAAAATTGCGGACTATCTCGATATGATTGAAAAAAAGACTGCCGCCCTCCTTGGTTGTTCGCTGCAATTGGGTGCTATAATTGGTGATGCTTCGAATGACGACGCTGAGCTTGTCAATCGATTTGGTCGAAATATCGGTAAAGCCTTTCAGATCCAAGACGATTTACTGGATGTGTATGGAGACCAGGCTGTTTTCGGTAAAAAAATAGGAGGCGATATCATTCAAAACAAAAAAACCTTTCTACTAGTTAAAGCGTTTGAAAAGGCAGATGCCAAACAACAAAAAGAAATAGAAAAATGGCTAAAATCGAACGATGAAACTGCTAAAATCAACGGTATCGTAACTATTTATGATGAACTAAAGATCCGTAATGAAGCAGAAAAAATGATGGCTGTTTATCAAGATAAATCTCTAATCAATCTTAATTTTATTGATGTTGAAGACGAATTAAAAGCTCCCTTAAGACAATTAGCACAATCACTACTTGTTAGACAAAACTAAATGAATAATATTAATGATTAATTAATTGTTAATGGTTAATGGTTAGTGGTTAACCCTAAACGCTCATTATTTTTCTATTTGTTAATAAAACATTAATCATTGAGTCCACTCCGGAAAGTCCTTTTTTGTTTTACTATGATCAAATTAAAACAAAACAAAATATGTATTGCAAAAATGATAGCATCCCATGAAGCATCAACATGGGAGAGCCGAATTGTACCGGGCTGGCGAACCACCGGGCTGGCGAACCACCGGGCTGGCGAACCACCGGGCTGGCGAACCAGGGGACCGACAGCGTCGGCTGACCGATTTATGATTCTTGACTTTTTTATGCCGTAATATCCAGTCGGTATTACCTTGCCCATTTGCGTCAAGGCAAAAACGAACAATAACAGCAAACTACATATTGTAATTTACAAAAATATGATTAAAGTTCTACAAAATTCGACTTTTCGGAGTAGACTCAACATTAATCATTAATTAACACAGTTTTTTTTCTTAGGACTTGATCAAGAACTTTATTGACTTCTTCTACTCGTGTTCCGATCATGTAGTGCGATCCGTTTTGAATGGTATAGTCGGCATTTACAAGCTCGTATGGTAGTACTTTGTCTTTAGTACCATGTATGTGCACTACATTGTCCGGCACTTCAGTTTTGTTCCAATTGATAATGGCGTCGGCTGCCCACATCATAAAATCTGGATCACTGTTTTCTACCATATGGTTGAACAAGTGTTTGAGTTCCCCTTTCAGATCACCAATATTATTGCTAAATAGCTTAATCATTTGCTTTAGGATACGGGCGTTGATCAGTTTATGTAGTTTTACCTTTCTCAAACCACGGAGTTGTCCCGGTAGTTCATTAGCAGTCTTACAGCTTGACACCAGTATCACTTGATCAGCATTGACAAATTTGGCGACTTCCATACACATCATTCCTCCTAGAGATACGCCTAGGATCGAAAATGGTTTACTGGTATCCAGTAATTGGCTGTAGCGTTTTGCATAAGCGTTCATCGTTTCCCCTTTGACGGGTGGAATCCAATCTACAAACCTAAAGTCATAGTCGAGTTGCAATTGCAAAGCGAACATTCGTCGGTCTGCTCCCAAGCCAGGTAATGCATATACAATATGTCTTTCCATAAAGTGAATTTACAACAATTTGCTGAAAATACATTCTGAGGAGGTTATTAGATTTGAGTGTGGCACAAACTAGTGGTTTTTAGTTTTGTTATTAGGGGCTTACCTTCCGCTGCGCTGCAGGTCGGGCTCCTCGGCACTCTTTTCGCTACGCTACATTCAAACAACACCTCGTATCCCTAAGCCAGCCATTTTTATTTAAACCCGAATTATAGGTTTGCGTCTTCTTCTTCATTATGAGTTGGAAACCTATGGAGTACAGCCATGAGCAACAAAACCCCAGCAGAAGTATTGACACCAAAAACTAAAGTTGTAGGTTTAATAGGGTGTTGACAAAAGCAATTTCGATAACGACATCGGGAATTATTAGCGAAAGCGTTACCATAAAAACAAGAACTATTTTTGTAAAAAAATATTTAATAATACATTTAAAAACTACTAAAATGTGGCACACTCATTAGATTAAGGCAGGCCCTAAACTAGAAATGTACTAACCCGGTATTACCCCCGAATTAGTACATTGTAGCATTTGTTTTCTTATTTATTCGAAGTACACTAGTCTCTCGGAGTCTGTGTTATTAATTAACTTACATTCTCCTCCACTTGTTGGTACTATCGTCGCCGTAATAGTTGTTTGACCATCAGTAGCCTGAGGATCGTAAAAGCCAATAAAACCAAAGGATGCTCTTTGTCCCGCTAGGATAACTGTATTAGGACCATTGTACTGAAACTGGTGTACAAACCCATTGTCTCCAAGATAATTCCACTCCGAATTATTAACAGGAACCAAGGCAGCACTTAACAATGATATATCCCAAACAAATACAAATCGTGGATCAGAAGGAATTCTAACCAAAATAAAAGAACCATCAGTATCAATACTATTGATCTCAACCACTTCTACAGCCACACTCACTTGAGAGGCTCCTGCTACATTCCCAGGCAGGATGGTCATAATGGGTGACAAATCCGGACAAAGATTCAAGCAACCACTCTGGTCTGCCGTAACTGGCAAGGTAACACTACCAGGCAGGAAGTCACATTCATTATTCGGATCTGTACTATCCGCACATTCTGAGCCATTAGAAACTCCATCTCCATCACAATCTAAAGTACCAATTGGACTACTTGGATTTGTACCAATTACCGCACACAGATCTAAGGAACATGGATCACAATTCTCCGTTTCAATCCTCACATAAATAATTGTTAAGCACCCAGCACCATCAGTAATAGTTGCTTCGTAATCACCCGTTGCTAAATCTGAAATTGTGGAGGTAGTTTGTCCTCCAGCAGCCGCATCCCATTGATAAGTGTAGGAACCTGTGCCGCCTACTGCATTTAAGACAACCGAACCATCAGAAAAACCGATACAGGAAACATCCATTGAATTTACAAAGACTTTAAGTTTATCTGGTTGATTAACCGTCACTGCACAAGCAGTAAGGCAACCATTAGCATCAGTAATTGTAAGATCATAAGTGCCAGCAGCTAATCCTACAGCGGTAGGAGTCGTCTGATTGTTAGCACTGCTATCCCATAAATAATTGTAGGTAGGTGTTCCTCCAGTGGTTGTAGTGGTTGCACTTCCATTTGGATAGCCAAAACAGGTAGCATCTACGATATTCATATTACATCCCAATACAGCTGGTTCTGTGATTGTAGTCATCGAAGTTTTGAGGCATCCATTTGCATCTGTGATAGACACCATATAGTTACCAGTACTTAAGCTGGAGATTCCTTGAGTCGTTGCTCCTGTACTCCATTGATAGGAATAACCAGGTGTTCCCCCAACGGAAATTGAGTTTACAGTACCATCAGTAAAGCCATTACAGCTCAAGTCGGTTTGTGTAAATGAAATACTTATATCAGTAGGACTGCTTACGAAGACAGAACTTGAAGAGACACAACCCTTAGCATCTGTAATGGCAACCGTGTAGGTCCCAGAACCTAGCCCTGTGACTGTCGCATTATTAGTCCCATTACTCCAGGAATAACTGTAGGGTGCTGTTCCTCCTGAAACAACAACAGTAGCAGTACCATCATTTTCTTGAAAACAGCTTACTGCATTGGACATTGAGGCTGCGGCCACTAAACCAAAATCTATGTCAAGTGTTTCCGTACCATATCCTGTTTGAGCGCTTATACTATTACAAAAACTGCTGCCACAAGCGATGTTACTCAACTCTGTAGTATTTACCATAACAATTGAATCTCCTTGTGTGAACATGGAATCAGCAGTGACTTCAAAATTAAAATCAAGGATGTCTCCTGAACTCATACCTGGCGGAATCGCCATTACCAATACCTCTTGACCGTTGATTGTGGTGACGCTATACGTAGGACAGAAAACACCTGCTGACGCGGTACAGTTAAACGTACCTGTGTCGAAAGTGACACCAGATGGTAGGTATAGGAAAGACGAGTCTGCCCCTGCAGTAGAACCACCTGTAATGAAGATCTGTATGTCTACATTTGATGATGTATTACAAACAGTTCCTAGGGCATTTGTGGTAATCGAAACATTCGCATCATAAAGATCAAGTGCTTGCGGAATTTCGAGATTATCAGATATCACAATAGTTTGATCTCCAATGGCGGGTTCTCCGCATGGCTGATTACCTGCGACCTGAAACTGTAGGGTTGACCCTGAAATAAAATCACAATCAGTAATGAGCTCAATCGTCACATTCACTTTTCTATCATTAGGATTAGTTGATGTGATAGTACCACTTATTCCTGTATTCGCAAGTACTTGAGTATGATCATTTAAATCATAAGTTAATGATGACGGACTTACTATTGGGTTAAGGGTTTCTAAATTCCCGGAACCGGCAGGATATTCAAAGGATACACTATTGACTGTGATTCCTGGTGCATTATTAAACAAAATAGAAAAAGCGGGGTCCACAATATCTGCTAACTGTGCACTGTTGATCTCTAACTCATAAGTGAGTAAGGAACAAAGACTTATGACATTCGGTTGATCTATGATACTCATTTGTACCTGAGCTGGTTGCGGTGTAATTGTTAATGTCTCTAAGATATAACAGGAGGGATCATCTGCTACCAGACTTGCTGGGTACTCAAAACAATCCCAGTTGTGTCCTACATCTATTGTCTGGATGCCGCAGTCAGAATATTTCGCATTGACTCTAACAGTTCTACATTCGTTATTATAAATGGCACCAATTTGAACATATATACCATCAGGACTAATCAAATATGGAAGTGTGTTTTCCACACCGTTCACTACTTCTGTGATTGTCACAATAGTCACATTTGGGTTATTTTCAATATTCAACCAATTGTAATCTACATCTGCAAACGAAGTCGTGTTACAGACATCAATATCCCATGAGACTTCTTCTTGAACACCACTTTGAGTTGGATTATTAGCCTGAATACTGAATTGAGGCGGTGTATAATCTAATCTAGTTGAATTATTTGATGATATATTAGGTTCATGTACGGATTGGTCAGGATTGTGAAAATATCTGGTTGCATGCCATTCATGTTGAATTTTTGTAAAAGTGGGTGCTGTACATGTAGCGGTCAATCCTACTTCTATCCGACCAAAATTAGTAGAAATCTTGTCATTATCAAGCCAACCTGGTGGTGGAAAGATCCATAAGTCGTTTCCTACCAATTTATAACTAGATGCGTCTACATTCACAGCCCCCATTAAAACATTTCTCATAGTTACCGTATCAGTAAACGTTAATGATGGTGGGATTTCAATCTTAAAAGAATCCATTCTGTAAGAGGGTCGGTATTCATTTGGAAAATTGTCATCACTGGCTGTAATCTGAGCAAAAAGGAACAAAGCCTGTAATTCATCGCACCCAGAATAAGCCATATTAATACTATTAGCTACTCTAATTTGTACTTTTTCAAAACCGGCCCGGTCACTATAAGTATCACACTGAACTAGGTCTCCAGCAGCATCTTGCGTATAATATGTTCCAGAAAAGTTTAACATTTGGTATTGGGTAATTTCAGGAAAATCATCTGCAACAACATAATTTGCAGAGATCCTGATACTGTCTCTAGAATAGACACCAGGAGTGCTAAGATCGCCTCCAAACAAGTAGGTAGAACTGACCATTTCATTGAAGGAACTTAGATCAAATGTGATACTAAAATTGTTGGTACTCTCAGTCACAGGAGCTGGAAGGTTTGTTACTGGAAAGGAGTGATAACCGCCTGATGATATATCATAAATTTCAACTACTGCATTTGCTAATTGTATTTGGTCGATTCCACTAGCAGCAATAGAATAAGTCATTTTAAAGAACAAATCAGTTAAAGCCGTATCAGAAATAATACAACCACTACTCACATTCATCGTGTCATGAGGATAATAAAAATCCAGATTGTAGCCTGGGTTACTTAAATCAACCTGAGTTGACATTGTAGCATCCGTCCATCCTGGAGTTGTTCTTTGAGCATCAAAATCAATGGTAACAGGTCCAGTACAAGGATTAGGACAATGCGACTGTATAATCAATTCATAACAATGAACATCCTGGTCCCAACAGACATTCCCATTATCATCAGTACAGGAATAGTTTGAAGTTACTGGAATAGTTAAAGGATTACTAACACCAGCAGAACAATCCAGCTGCAATTGAAATGGGAACTGAGTATAAGTATAATGATCGACGGTATAAACTATTTGATTTCCTACTTGTACAATAGTTGGATTTAAGGCTGAATGAGCAGGGTTGGGCTGAGGATTGGGTCCAATTGTAATCCCTGAAGGTAAATCAATTGTTACGTTCCAACTGGAGGAGGAACTAGTCATTGCAGGTTCTCCATTACACAATGGTGTACGATTGCCGTACACTCCGAAATAGGGTAAAAACGCTACTGTAAATACTTCACCATCCTCAATGTCTAATGGTCCAGTAAATTCAGAAACATTCAAGTAATTTGAGATAATGTTAGAATAATTCAAATCAACTCTCTTAGGAGGTTCTGTATAACCACACTGATTTTCCCAACTAACATCAAAGTAACAATGTTCCCAACTTAGATACTGATTTGATATTTTGCCACAAGTAGGATTGTCTGGTTTTATCCAAAATTTAAAGCGAACTGTTATGGAATCTCCCGGAGCTAAATCATCATAAAATCCATCTTCATCATGATCATCAATTCCTCCTGGTCCGTCTGGATCAGTGGTATAGAAATCTGGTGGAATAAAACTTGCGGATCCCCTTGTAGCGGTGGTGTTAAGTAAAGCAGAATCTGCAACTGGATAACCGTTTAGCTCAAAGAAGCCCCAGTGACGGGTATTTTTCGCAATAGATCCCCATGTTGTGCGAGTAAGAGGAGTTGAAATAGGAGATCCATTAAATCCTAGTCCAAAAATGATGGCAAGATCTGTGGCTACAGCTCCTCCAGGCGGGCTTGTTTCTTGTCCGGCATTTGTAATCAATACGCTGTAATTAATGGTATCACAAAGTTCAAACCTTGGAGCCGACAATGCACTAACACTCACATCTGGAATTCCATTCGATATGTTTACAACACCATCTTGAGGCACCGCCTCTTGACAAACCAGTCCACCACATCCCCAGTTTGAGTGGTGAAAACTGCTAGCATCATCACAACCTCTGACGGTAAAGGTTTCTACAAAGAGCATTTCTTCTCCGTTATCAAAACATCCGTTTCCATTTCCTACAGAAAGGAATGGGGCAACAGACAAGTTGATATCATAAAAAAGTGTATCTGCAGTCGTAGTTGAATTAGGGACCATGCTTGTCGGAGTCAAGGCGGATCCGTTAAAATATAGATGATAGGTTGCAAGATCCCTGCCTACTACAACATAATGCTGGTAATTGGCTAGGCATCCTAGTCCTCCTTGCCGAATTCTTATATCTCTGGTTTCGAATGTTCCAACTGTTGAAAGAATGGAATTGACAGGTAATATACTTAACACACCATAATTTACTTGGTACGAGTTAACTGTAGGATCAGTATCTGAATCCGTTTTAGGCACTCCATTGTCATTGTAACTAATAGTCACGTTTTCTTTAAAAGTTCCAGAGTTTAAACTATGGTCTACAGCATCACAATTCCCAGATCTGGTAATAACAAAGATGACTTCATCACCAGCATTCCAACCACCTGTACTGGCAATACTGAATACTGGATTAGATAGATCAGTGATACTGACCTCTGTAGCCATATAACCACTAGGTGCTGATAAAACAGTGACGCTTCCAGCTTCATAGAGCACTCCAGGTGGTAACCCAATTATAATTTCAAAATCGCTCAACCCAATATCTTTAGCAAGTATTGTAATTTCAGAATTTGAGGTCTCTTGACAAATATCGATTTGCGCAGCATTGTAATCGATTTGAAATTCAGTATTATTAATTTGCCCTAGTAATAATGAGGGAACTAAAATAAACAAGGAAAGGAGGAATAAAGAAAAAGTGTTTAGATTTTTCATAGGTCTGGATTAGATTGTGTAAAAGTCTTGTTTGATCGCAAAATAGACTAGATTTTAACTAAATGTATGAAATCTTAGATTGATTATAAAGGATGTATTTGTGGCAGTTAAACATTAAATTTCACAGTATGCACTAAACTCTAATTATATGTACCTTATACTAATAATCGACTAATATTTCAAAAGAAAAAATTCTATATTAAGTCGGAACTGATTCTTTGGTAAGAAAATAAAAATTTTGGATTGGTTTATGTTTCTCTGTCTACATCCAAGAACATATTAGTGCTTTTAATACAAAAAAAGCCCCGAACAATCGTCCGAAGCGCCTAGTACCTGAGGCGGGAACCTGCCTTCCTGCGTCAGCAGGCAGGTCCAGCGCATCTACCAATTCCTATGATTTTCCGTTTAAAATTTTCCTGAGCATTCTTTTACCAGAGGATGTTTTAAGGAATTTCTCATATTCTCTAGCAGAAGGTCTGGAATCAAAATCTTTTTGATAAATCAACAAAAATGGAGCATAGAATTAGATTCGTGCATCTCCACCCAAAATTATAGCTTGCTATTATGAATCCCTCTACTCTCTACTACAATTTTCGTATCTTTTTTGTCGTTTGATCGCTGCTCGTCTGCCAACGTATGAAGTACATCCCAGCGGCCAACTGACCCAAATCAAATTCAAATTGGTGGGCTCCTGAATCGATTTCTATTTCTCTATAATCCAAAATCCGACCACTAACATCCAGCAATTCCAATTGACCAGAATCAGATCTTTTAGTATAAATCAAAATGGTCACCGTTTCATTTGCAGGATTGGGGTAAATCGATACCAATCCATCTACAGACTGTATCAGTTTAAGGCTTTTAATTTTACTATACTCGACTTCGTTTGTGGTTTCTACAATCTTAATCCGGTAGTAAACATAAGAGAAATGGACATTTTTTAGGTTTGTATCGAGAAATTCATACACTTCAATTTCAGTTGCGTTTCCTGAGGCAGCTACTTGTCCGATTGGAGAAAATGTGATTCCATCCGTTGATTTTTCAATTTGATAATAATTGATGTCTACTTCTGAAGCCGTTTTCCATTGTAACAAGGCATCTTCTGCTTGTCGTCTTACCGTAAATTCAAACAGTTCTACTGGAAGAATATAATCATAACAAAAGGAATCCTGAACTACTGAACTCCAGTAGTTTTTGTTGTCCAATAGTTCAAAATTTATCACATGGCATAACGTGTCCAGGATGAAATCGCTCACATCGATGTCTTCAATTATGTTGAAATCAACTACTGCCGGATTTATAGGAACGTAGGTATGATTGGCAAAGTCCTGGTCAATCCACCATCTGTAAGCCATTACTTTTACGGGTCCAGTAGGAATGGAACGGAGCTGTCTGAAGGGAGTTTCTTCTGCAGAGCCCAGGTGACCAGTATTATCTTTAAACCTTACATATAAGGTATGTAGTCCTTCCTGCAAATTAGAGGCATCAATGTCTTCCATTATTAAAACCTCTTTTCCTGGAGTTGCGGCCACATAAACCCGATTGCTGATATCCGTATCAAACCAATATTCATAACCAACAATCGCCCGATCAGATAAGTTAGCAGCAGGCAATTTATAGAAGAAACTTGCAGCGTCAGAACTATAAGTGCTTTCCGAATCGACATATCTGGTGTGGAGCGTATGCATTCCGTAAGAAAGTGCGGAAGCATCCACATCAAAATTTACTAGAACCTCCTCTGCTGCAGAAACACTTACTACAGTTTTGTTTGCAATATCTTGGTCGAACCAATATTCATAACCAACAATCGAATAATCTGGTAATGTAGAAGTAGGTAACTTATAGAAGAAACTTGCAGCGTCAGAACTATAAGTGCTATCCGAATCGACATATCTGGTGTGGAGCGTATGCATTCCGTAAGAAAGTGCGGAAGCATCCACATCAAAATTCACCATAATCTCCTCCGAAGGCGATACACTAACTTCTATTTTATTTGCAATATCCTGGTCGAACCAATATTCATAACCGACAATCGAATAATCTGGTAATGTAGAAGTAGGTAACTTATAAAAGAAACTTGCAGCGTCAGAACTATAGGTCCCATTCGAATCCTGATACCTAGTGTGCAGGGTGTGTATACCGTAAGAAAGAGCAGTGGCATTCACATCAAAATTTACTAGGAGCTCCTCCGTGGGAGTAACAGTAACGATTGTTTTATTTGCAATATCCTGATCGAACCAATATTCATAACTGACAATCGAATGATCTGGCAAGGTAGCTACCGGCAGCTTATAAACGGAACTTGCTACAGCAGAACTATATGTCCCATCCGAATCGACAAATCTAGTATGTAAGGTATGCATGCCGTAGGAAAGTGCTGAGGCATCCACATCAAAATTTACTAGGAGCTCCTCGGTGGGAGCAACGGTTACCGTTGTTTTATTTGCAATATCCTGATCGAACCAATATTCATAACCGACAATCAAAGCATCTGGTGAGGCAGATGAAGGCAACTTGTAGACGAAACTTGCTGCCGCAGAACTATACGTCCCATTCGAATCGATAAATCGAGTGTGTAGAGTATGCATTCCGTAAGTAAGTGTAGCGGCATTCACATCAAAATTTACCACGAGTTCCTCCGTAGGAGCGACGCTTACAGTTGTTTTATTAACAATATCTTGATCGAACCAATATTCATAACCGACAATCGATTGATTTGGTGACACAGAAACAGGCAACTTATAGAAGAAACTTGCTGTAGGTGTGCTGTACTTCCCATTCGTATCAACAAACCATGTGTGCAGGGTGTGCATTCCATCTGAAATAGCGGCAGCATTCACCTCAAAATTTACGTCAAGCACAGAAACAGGAGTGACACTTACCGCTGTTTTGTTGGCAATATCCTGATCTATCCAATATTCATAACCAACCAGCATAACTTGCGCAGTCAGTGGATTATAGCAACAGAGTACCAAAATGAAGGGAAGAATACAATTATTTAATAGCTTCATCTTAAAATTCTTGAGCGCGGCCCTTCAATTCTACATTCAATATCCCTTGTGGGTTGGTCGTCCCTGAAATAACCTTCAGTTGGATGTGCGGATTGTGAGGTACAGAACCCTCTTTGTATGGATCGCTACCGCCATATATACCCAGGTCGCTCCCTCCTAATCCAGCGCCAACTGCCGGACTACTCACTGATAAATGAAGGTCATGCAAATAGTTGTATGTATTATTCGGATAAGTCGCGAAAACTGTATTTAATGGTATACTGAAGATATTTCCCGACCCACTATTAGTAGCTCCTAAGCTGATGGAAGAAGCGTCGGTCAAGTTATTATAAAAGGAGTTATAGCTACATCCATTGAGGTTAACAGATTCTAAAATGTTGTTGGAGATGATAGAATTGTTGACAATATTAAAGGGAAAACTAGCAGTAAAGAAAACATTTTGATCGATTGTGCAGTTGCCATAAGAGTTAAATATTGTACCCAAGATGATATTGTTTTCTATTGTAACGTATTGTGCACTATTGACTTCTACATCTTTAAGGATGCACTTATCAACGACAATATTGGTGGCCTTTGAGCCAGTGGTAGTGCCATGATTGAGGACAAGGTCGTCATTTATTCTCAAATGTCGGAACAACAAATTATCAATTACATTGGTACTAGCCTCAAATATCCTCAAATCACCTCCTGTCAGTTCAAATGCTTCAATGGTGCTGTTGTCTGCTCCTGTCATAATATGAATATCTCCATTTATCCTAGTAAAACCAGTTGCTGAGGTGGAATCGGGATGAAACCCCGCTCCAATCATATGCACTTCTTTATCTATGGTTAACGGAGTAGTGCCCAAGTCATAATAGGCACCTGGCAAATAAACATAATCTCCAGAAACAGCGCTATTGATTGCTGTTTGAAGGTCGGTGTACACCGATTCACTAGTAGCATTTTGTACTACAATTTGTGGTTGAGCGTAGGCGAATAAATTCAGCAATAAACAGGATATTAAGCAAAAAGTTTTCATTTCAGTTTAGGGTTTTAAATAGATTAAAAATTCAATCTCTTAATTTATTAAAATAAATTAATAATATCAACTATTAGCATTTATTATTAAATAATGAGCCCACTCCGAAAAGTCTCTTTTGCCCAAACTCATCGTTTTCAAGATTTTTTAAGTCCTCATTAACAAGGGTTAACTGCGGCTCAAAAAATCTTTCAGCCTCGATTTTGACCAAAATAGCCTTTTTCGGAGTAGACTCAATAATGTTTAATTACTATATTTCTTCATTCAGAGCATTATACTCTATCCTTGAATACGGTCGAGCTTTACAAAAATATCGCTTTGCTCTTTTTGTTGTACGAGCTACATAGCGGTGAATGAATTTGGTCGCTAGAAAAGTGTGAAATAAGTTCCCATCCAAAATATTGCAATTTATTGGAAAAGAGCTATTCTCGATTGGGAATAACTCTTTTCTAAATTTCAACTGAAATTTGAACTCTATTTACCTTTTTTATTTCCCATCAATTGATGTTGGTGTTAGTTCTTTAGCTTCAATGGGTTCAGCTTTCCCCTTGATTATGTTTCGTTGGATTATGATATCCTTTTGTAGTTGGTCAATTGTTTTTTGTTGGTCTTCAGTCGTTTTTTTAAGCAATTCAATTGTTTTTCTTTGGTCTTCAGTCGTTTTTTTAACCAACTCAATTACCTCTTGTTGTTCTTGAGTTGCTTTAATCAGAACAGGGATAAGTTGTTGGTATTTCATACCCATTCGTTCCATTTCTACAGTTTCGAACTCCATGGTTGATTCGTTGAGGATTTTATGATCGTGTGTTTTTACCGCTTCTTTTACTAGTGGTAGTACTTCTTGAGCAATCAAACCGAGTTTGGTCTCTCCAGATTGGTCTTTATTTAGTTTATAAGAAACAGGACGCATGGCCATAATCTCAGATAGTCCATAGTTTAAATTTTCGATGGTATTTTTTTCTCTTCTATCCGAAACATTGACAAAATCATCGGCAAAAACATCGTCCCACGCTCTAAGAACAGTAAATCCTAGGTCATAACCCAAATGAAAAGCTGGACTAAACGTATTATTTATTCTAGTTTCTGCAGCACCGTCAAGTAAATATTCTACCGTGCCGATACCTATTGCCGTCCCTTCAGCACTATTATCAAAATCTGCAACATAGTCAACAACGAGGCCTCCAACTGTTAATCCATTTTGATAATCCAGCGCAGTGCTTTTACCAAAGTTGACTAAATCTTCACTAGCATCTACCCAAAAGGCATTCGATTCATTCTGCGTTTCTATTCTAAAATCGTAGTTTCCTCCAGACTCGTTGGCGACGACATTTCCTCTATTGAATACTGCTGCATACGAATTTATTCCTACTTGTGGAGAATCGAAGTATCCTGCGAATTTATTTCCAGTACCCAATGTCCCCATTTGAGCATACACTCCATATACTTCATAAATACTTCCAGCAGATGATAAAACAGAGTTGTAGGATCCATAACGTGTTCCTCCTGCTCCATCACCAGAGATAGCAGTATAAACACCATATTTTTGCGCCGTACTAGTGCCTGTAGAGCCAATATAGTTGTAGTTCCCGTAGGCAATGCCTCCCGTATTTGCTAGTTCATTTCGAACTCCCATTGTTGTACTTGTAGAAAAGTTTGAAATATTATTAATCACCCCAGTACAAGAGCCTGAAGAACCATTAAAAGTATTATAAACACCATACTTTTCACCAGGCACATTACCAAATTCGTTATTCACACCTACCTTTAATCCTGTTCCTGTTTGTTGATGTTCATTCCAAACACCATAAGCAGGACGACCTCCTGAACCAGAAATAATATTTTTGTCTCCAATGGCAATACCGTTATCTGTTGATTCGGTTTGCATAATTTTTGTTTCACCTGACCATTCTGACAAGGATGTGCCTGCAGAAATCTCAATAATCTGTCCATTTTTAAATGAACTAGAATTAGGTACCTTAACAAATAGTTTGGCTTGGGTAGAAACGCCCCCTAACCCTACACTTGTGTTCGGTGAAATAGTTACTGCAGTTTGGTTATTAGATTTTAAGACCAGCGGTTGATTGTCTGTTGTTCCTACAAAATTAGAGGCTGGATTTGTCCATGCATTTCCAGTCTTTAACCAAGCATCATTAGAAACAGGCGTTTTCCATATAAAACCATTACCGGTAGAGGTAAGAACTTGCCCAGAGAACCCAGAAGATGTATTCCGCAAGTCTCCATTAATATCAGACATAACCAACTTATTTCCCGTACCCGCTAGGTCAGTAAATCGACCAGTTCCAACTACATGTAATTTTTGACCAGGATTATTAGTACCAATTCCCAAATTACCCGCATTAATATAAGAATTTCCATTTCCATGGATGCGATTGACAACACCGCCAGCTCTATAAACATCAATAATTCCATCATCTGATGAATCATGAATTCGGACAAGATTAAAACCATTTACGGAGCCATCTCTTAAGTAAAGGTCATCAGAAAAATAAGACTCTCCAGTTACGTTAAACATACCTGCACTTGTATTACTACCTACCACTGTTGTTCCATTATCCAAGACACCAAACCGATTAAGACCATTATCTCTAATTAGCCAATCACCAGTACTATTAAGGTTATGAATAAGAGTATGAGTGCCATGGTTAATAACTGTTGATTCCGTTAAATTTCCGCCTAGTTTGATTCTATCAGCTAAAGCATCTACATAAAGTCCATTTTCTGCAGCTGCAGTAATCGTTGGTGTTCCAGAAGTACCTCCACCCGTAAGTCCTGCTCCAGCTGTAACACCTGTTATATCTCCTCCTATTCCCGCAAGACTAACACTTTTTGTTCCTCCTCCATCAATCACATTCAAGGTAGTTCCTGATAAAGTAACATTGGTATTGTACTCATTCCCGACCACTGCATCTGCGTCATTAACACCATCTTGAAGGGCTGACAGGTTGACCGTTTTACTGCCACCTCCATCTGTTATGCTCAGAGTCGTTCCCGTAAGAGTCGCTCCTGTATTATACTCGTTTCCAATTACTGAATCTGCATCGTTTACGCCATCTTGTAGAGCAGATAGATTTACCGTTTGACTACCACCTCCATCTGTTATACTTAGAGTCGTTCCTGAAAGGGTTGCTCCTGTGTTATACTCGTTTCCTATTACTGCATCTGCATCGTTTACATTATCTGTTCCATTTATTGTAAAATTGGGGTAGATTCCAGAGATGCTAACTGCACCAGTTCCTGTTAGATTTATTGGCACATCTGGTGAAGAATTAGATATTGTAGTTCCCGAGATTGTGATTCCTGAACCTCCAGTGAAATCCAACCCTAGTAATTGTACTAAATCTGCTGGAGAGATACGCTTAACGACACCAGTAGTGGGGTTAACCATCATAATAGAAGTATCAGCCATACCGTAGACTTGTAAACCATCAATTCGAATAGGGTCGGAACCAGAAGGTGGGGTAACATGTAAGGTATGAGATGGAGCAGGTTGTCCTACTCCTACATTTTGTCCGAATACGTAAAAAGGGATCAGACATAAAATAATAAATGTTAATTTAAATTTCATAAGATGAGTTTTAATTACAAGGTTAATTTCCTCAATTGTAAGGTTGACATTTAGGTGAAAAATTATATCTATAGTTACATTTTCCACCAAAATACATAAAGAATTTATTAATAAACTCCAAATATGTCTACTAAATGATCTTTTTGGTGTTTTTTTCAGTCCGTAGCTCGCGTGTGAGTTCGCAATTTACTTTTTTGATTTCTTGGTGTACGGTGCGGTAATAGTTTTTGTATTGTTGGATGGCGATTGTTGAGCATATTTGTGCTTTTTAATACAAAAAAAGCCCCGAACAATCGTCCGAGGCTTTTAGTCAGCTGTAGTTCAGCCTAGTACCTGAGGCGGGAATCGAACCCGCACATCCGAAGATACTGGATTTTGAATCCAGCGCGTCTACCAATTCCGCCACTCAGGCTGGTAGAATTCACTACTATGTGCTAGTGAGTTGCAAATTTATTTAAATTTTCTCTAATCCGCAACAAGTAACGTTTTTTATAATAATATTCTTTTACCGACTCGAGTTCCGAGACATCAGATTTTCCGTCCTCCCAATGCTCTAATACCCCGCTCACAGCCTTTAGTAATGAGCCTTCCAACACTTCCAGATCAGATAAAAGTTGCTTGTGTACTGTGGCATCGAAATCAAACTCTAGTTCCATCAGTTGTTCGTTGATGTCCATCATTTCCATTAAAAAGGTTTGAGGTAACTGAGGATTGCCCTCATCTGCCAACAAACCTTTCTGTTCTAAAATATATTGCATTCGTTGATCAAAGTCAGATAAAACTTTGTAGGCTTGATTGTTAAAAGTAGAGAGTTCCAGGACTTCTGCTTGGCGCTGATCACCTTCTAAAGTATAATAGTCTGGATGATACTGCTTGCTAAGTGCATAGAACTTGCGTTTTACTGCCCCAGTATCAAGCTGAAAAGACATCGGTAAATCGTAAAACTCAAAGTAATTGGGTGGCATAGATTACTGTTTGGCCGCAAAATAAAACAATTGCCTCAAGAATTATAATAAATATAAAAGAGGAAGCCGCTCTAATCACACAACTTCCTCTTTCGGTTAACTTATATAAACCCACATTTGTTTATAAGTAAACGCAGTTCTTAAAATGATTGAATCGTGAGCAATTTAATAGAATTCTAACAGGTAAAACAACAGTTCGGTATTTCAACTTTAGATGATGACTTCAAGCAGCGAAAGCGATTTGTAATGAAAAAATCAGACACTAGCTAAATACTAGAAAACCATATTATGAAAACCCAAACACCAATTAGTTGGTACTAAAATTAGGCAACAAACAATAAAGCGTCTTCCAGTATGCCACTATCAAGATTTAATCTGTATACCCTACCCTCTAAATTTTGACTTTACAGGCCTCAACAACAGCAGTCAAAAATTCATTGAAGTCAAAATCACCGATTCCTGTCCCCATTCGGACAATGACTAAATCTGCGGACGGAACGATATATACGTATTGTCCTTGAAAGCCTTGAGCACCATATGCTTCCCTTGGTGCATCTGGATATTGACCGCCTGCGTTTAGCCAAAAAGAGGAACCATAAACACCGTTCGAATTAGGAGCCGGGGTACTTGTATAGGCTGCCCAACCTGCTGGTAGTATTCGGACACCTTCCCATTCACCATCATTTAGATAGAGCATACCGAATTTCGCCCAATCACGCGTTGTTGCATAACAGTAGGAAGAACCAACAAACGTACCTGAGGCGTCTGGTTCCATAACAGCACTATTCATACCTATTTTATGAAACAATTCCTGGTATGGGAATGCCAAATAATCTTTAATATCGCTGAACTGGCGACGTTGTAGACCTGAAACAATATTAGTAGTCCCTGAAGAATATTTAAAACTTTCATTGGGTGGATATTTCATTGGTGACTGGATGGCATATTTGTACATATCACCACGCATTGCAAGCATTTTCGTCACGTCACTTATCCAAAAGTAATTCTCGTCCCAGTCTAAACCACTTGACATTTGTAGAAGGTTATTCCAAGTAATCTTTGATCGGTCATCGTCTTGCCATTCGGGTATGTCTACCGGTTTATTGATGTCAATCATGCCTTTTTGAGTCAGGATACCTGCCATGGTACTCGTGATACTTTTCGTCATCGACCAACCTAGCAATAGACTATTTTGGTCAATTCCTGCACCGTATTTTTCGCCAATTATTTGACCATTTTTAACGATTACTACTGCGCTAGTCCTTTTTTCTCCTTCAAATGCCTGATTTACTACTTGGTCTAACCGTTCTTTGTCATATTTAGGTGTAATATCGTTATTCGCCACAGAAACATCTGGTGCTAGTGTTGTGGACGGGATTTGGAAACTGAGTTTACTGGTGACATCGAGTGGTGAATCTTTTGTTACAATGGCACAACCAAGTCCTTCTCTATAAACTGCAGTTAATTTACCAAATCCTAAAAACGTTGCTGTTGCTGTTTTACGCTTAGCGTTGTACTTGATTTTTGCAAATTTTATAAAGGAATAGTTGTTTTCATTTGAAGCAATAAAGTCAGGACTTCGCTTGGCCAGAAAGTGACAAGAACATGCCCGTTTGACGGCTACACCCGTTACTATAGTCGGCACTGGTGTAAACATTAAAAGTATGGCTACCGTGAGCACAATGGCACCAATGAAAACGCCCAGGATTAAAAACAGTTTTTTCATGCCCAAATATACATATTGCTGGTTAAATTAATAGATGTGCTCGTTTTTAATTTAAGATGTAGGATCTAGGAGGTCAATAGTGACTTGGTAATAATATGGGGCTTCCCTACAAAATAAAATCTCCTTTCGTCACTTTTATTTTGTAGGTCGGGCTCCTCCATGCTCCACTTCGTTTCGGCCTGCATGCTACGCTTCAAAAGGCAAACCCACAGTTGCAGTCTGCTCCTATCGTCGCACATTCCATATCCCTAAGCCGCTCCCAAGCCTATAGCCGACCGAATTTCTGTAAACAGGCTGCAGCACTACCTCAATCAATTTTAGCCGCGTGAGCGATGTGAAATAGTGCGACAGCAGGAGCAGACCGAAGCGTAGCGGAGTGCCGAGCGAAAAGCGAGCTATGTAACGTAGCGCCCCCGAGCCAAGCCTTGTGATGAAGCAGGGACACGCCATAGAAAAAACAAAATAGCTAATTCACAATAGCGTTAAACTTCTTAAAAAACTACGATAGTTAGCAGATTGCTATACACTTATCCATTCACATCACCCCTAATGTGATATTTATTTTATAAATTAGCGTAAAAGTATACTATTCTTCAAAATATGTCTGTTTTTAAGATTATGTAACAAACCGAATATTCAATTGATAAATAATTACTTAGCTCGTCAATTAACATTGATTTAGTTAAAGACACCAACAAATCCTATTATTGATTTCCCAAATCCGAGACCATGAAAGTATCTAAATTTCTTTTTGTTCTACCGCTATTCCTATGGAGTTTATCCCTATTTGCCCAAACCCAAAATGTAGGAATCGGAACCACCACTCCCCTGCCTAGCGCTGCCCTAGAAGTATCATCAACAGATAAGGGGATGTTAGTCCCTCGAATGACCTCCACACAGCGAATAGGCATTGCAAGTCCGGCAACAGGGCTCCTTGTCTTTGACAACACAACCACTACGTTTTGGTATTATGACGGCACACAATGGGTGGACCTATCTAGTATCCTAATGCCTTCCGGTACTGTAGATGCGGATGGAGATACCAAAGTCGAGGTAGAAAAAACAGCTGATGAGGACATCATTCGATTTACTATCCAGGCAACAGAAATGGGAGCCATGGACGGTCAAACGTTTCACTTGGAATCTCCAGGCGGAAGTGTCTTTATTGGCAACGATGCCGGTAGCCTGGACGACGGTGCATTTCACTACAATGTAGGCGTCGGCAAGGAAGCGCTAAAAGTAAACACCACAGGCGCCCGTAACTCAGTAACAGGATACCGAACCCTATACTCTAATACCAGTGGTGAAAACAACTCAGCTATAGGTTTCCGAGCGCTTGAAACCAACAATACAGGCAGTCACAATACCGCCTTGGGGAATAGCACCCTAAATAAAAACACAGCAGGTGGATTCAACACCGCTACAGGTTCTCAAGCACTCAACCGAAACACAACAGGTGACAGAAACACAGCAAGCGGACACAACTCACTATTTTACAACACTATAGGCATCAGAAACTCCGCATTCGGTGCTTCTACCCTGCATCGAAATACGACTGGAGAATACAATACTTCCCTAGGATATGCGAACATGTACAACAATACAACAGGTAGGAACAATACGTCAGTTGGGAGAAGTGGTCTGCAAGCCAATACAACAGGAAATTTTAACACGGCATCTGGTGTGAATAGCCTCTACTTTAATACGACAGGAAGCTCAAACACAGCCATCGGTAACAACACGCTGTATAGAAATACCACCAAGGGAAATCTTGTAGCTATCGGTGATGAAGCACTGTTCAATAATGGACAAGGAGCTACTAGCACTGCACAGGCTACAGAAAATGTTGCTGTAGGATCGAAAGCAATGTATGAGAATACAACTGGCTATGGCAATTCGGTCTTAGGATTTGAGGCCTTGTATTCTAATACCTCTGGGACCTATAATACTGCAATAGGCAGACGGGCACTTTATTCAAATATTTCTGGAGGGAAGAACTCCGGTGCAGGAACAAACGCCTTATTTAACAATACAACAGGGTTTGAAAACGTCGCAAACGGATTTTCAGCCCTATTCAACAACACTACCGGCTCTAAGAACTCGGCTATTGGTAACCAAACACTGGTTTTTAATAATATAGGAAGTTGGAACTCTTCTTTCGGTAGTGAGTCCTTGTTTTCCAATACGACAGGAAGCTCCAATGTTGCGATTGGTGTATCGGCGTTATACAAAAATACCGTAGTGAGTAATCTCATTGCCGTTGGTGATTCCGCCTTGTATAACAATGGGACTGGTGCAGTAAATAATGGAACATTCGCTGAAAGAAACATGGCAGTTGGCTCTAAAGCTTTGTTTGCCAATACCACTGGATACGGCAATCTAGCACTTGGACATGAAGCATTAAAAAACAATGTTACTGGCTTTTTAAATGTAGCATCAGGCCATTACTCCTTAACAGAAAATACCGAAGGAGATTACAATACTGCTTATGGAACAAGTGCATTACGATTAAATACCACTGGAGGCTACAATGTTGCCCTTGGTCATGCAACACTCTACAACAACCAATCAGGATCCACAAATGTGGCAATTGGAACCACGGCATTAGTTGACAATACCACCGGAGATACAAATACTGGCGTTGGTAACAATACGCTCCGCTCAAATACTACAGGAAACGCTAATGTCGCAATTGGCACAAATGCTTTATTCATGAACAATAGAATCAGCAATCTGGTTGCGGTTGGTGATTCTGCGTTGTATCATAATGGTACATTCTCAAACACCAGTGCGATTCAAAATACAGCTGTTGGGTCTAAAGCATTGTTTGCCAATGAATACGGATCAAAGAATACAGCAGTTGGTTTTCAAGCACTACAGGCCAATAAATCAGGATCCAAGAATACTGCTTTAGGTAATAAGACATTATTCAACAATACAGGCGTAGAGAATACAGGGGTTGGGGCTTTTGCTCTCGAATCCAATTTGGGCGGTTACGGAAATACTGGAATTGGTATCTATGCGTTACAATCCAATACAACAGGATTCACCAACACCGCAATTGGGTCGCACTCCTTATTGAGCAACCAATCAGGACAATCAAATGTAGCTGCAGGCTACTATGCACTTGCTGATAATATTGATGGTGACAATAACATCGCTATTGGTGGCGCCTCCCTCAGAGAGAATGTGTCTGGAAACAAAAACATATCAGTGGGTAATTTTACACTCCGAAATAATATCTCCGGAGAAGAAAATACAGCCATAGGTTATGCCGCCCTTAACCAAAACACAACCGGCTCAGGGAATATTGCTTACGGTGCCCTAGCACTTTACGGAAATACAAATGGATTTAACAACATCGCTATTGGGAATCACGCACTCTTCAACAGTGGTCCTTCCCGTCATCTAATTGCCATTGGAGATTCTGCGATGTTTGCTACAGGACCTGGCATTTGTTGCTCATTCGGTAATATTGCAATAGGTTCCAATGCATTAAGAGCAAATATTGCCAGTAACAATACCGCTGTTGGTTATTATAGCTTGAGCAAAAATACAACTGGAAGCCGCAACACAGCATTGGGTCGTCAATCTCTAACTCAGAATACAACTGGAGAATCCAATACCGCATCAGGGGCCAGATCCCTTTATAAAAATACAACTGGAAATTTCAACACCGCGGTAGGAAGAGACGCTCTTTGGTCGAATATATCTGGAACCTCCAATGTCTCTTTAGGATCGTCTGCCCTCTTTTCTAATACAACAGGAAAGAACAATACAGCTCTAGGAGCCTTATCCTTACACAATAATGTAAATGGGGAATCCAATACTGCAGTCGGATATGCTGCTATGTATTATAGTAACAGAATAAACTCCGCAGCATTTGGTTTTAATTCCGCAGTCAACGCTGACAATTCCATCCGCCTTGGAAACAACAGTATCACTTCTATTGGAGGACAGGTAACCTGGACAGCCTTTTCTGATGGTCGTTTTAAAACGGACGTTCAAGAAAATGTAAAGGGTCTGGAATTTATCAATCTGCTCCGCCCTGTGACTTATCAGTTAGACATGGACGCGCTGGCCACTTTTTACAAAACACCTGAAGAGTTACGTCTGAGAGATTCAGAAGCACTAGCTGCCAAGGAAATTCATAGTGGCTTTATTGCTCAGGAAGTCGAAGCTGCTGCAACGAGTGTTGGCTATTCCTTTCACGGAGTAGATGAGCCCAAAAACGAGCAATCACACTACGGGTTACGGTATGCAGAGTTTGTAGTGCCATTGGTGAAGGCAGTGCAGGAGCAGCAGGAGATTATTGAGGCGCAAAATGAAGCGTTGGAAATGCAGAAAAAAATTAACCTGACTCAAAATGAGCAGCTTGAAAATCAAAACAAAAAACTTACTCTTTTGATGGAGCGGTTGACCCAATTGGAGGAAGCACAGGACTAAAGAGCATCCTAGTACTTTCTGATCGTGTAGAAAACAAGTAATTTTACATTTGAATGACTTGTATAGCATTGATTTTACATTTGAGTGACTTGTATAGCGTTAATTTTCTTTAATATTAGCTATGTTTTTAACCTGACAAAGCAATGGTTAAAAATTAAAATGAAAAGGAGATTAAAACAAACAAAATCACTATCATGAACACAAAAATGGCTTACAGACTTATCCTCTTAATTGCAATTACAATCGGACTTCTGCCTTACCAGAATGAACTTGCGGCTCAATACTTTACCGAAGTAAATGGCACTCCATTTACTGATGTTGCCTTTAGCTCAGTCGACTTTGCGGACATAGACGGCGACAATGATCAGGATGTACTCATTACTGGAAGAATTGGTCAAGTTATATTGGCACAACTTTTTACCAATGATGGTTCAGGTAATTTTACTGAAAAAACTGGTGCGTCCTTCCAATCACTTGAGCATGCTGATGTCGCCTTTGCTGATATAGACGGTGACAACGATCTGGATGTACTTATTACTGGATTTGTTCTTTCTAATTCATTCACTAAATTATATACAAATGATGGCTTGGGTAATTTCATTGAAGTCCTAGGTACTTCCTTTGTGTATGGTGAAATTGCCTTTTCAGATATAGATGGAGACAATGACCAGGACCTGCTCATCCTTGGAGATACGACGAAGCTCTACACAAATGATGGAAGTGGTACGTTTACAGAGAAAACCCAGAATATTTTACCTCTTTCCTCTGGCTCTGTTGCCTTTGCGGATGTAGATGGCGACAACGACCAGGATGTATTCACTACTGGCGTGGTTAACCAATTTCCTGGACCTCTAGTTTCGCAACTCTATGTTAACGATGGCCTCGGCAATTTTACTATTTCCCAGACTTGTTGTGGCTTCCCAGGGTTTAAGTACAGCGCTATCGCCTTTGAGGATGTGGATGGTGACAGTGATCAGGATTTACTATTGACAGGAATGCAAGACCCACTAAATGGTCCGACAACTTCGGAGCTGTGGTTGAACGATGGACTAGGAGGTTTTACTAAAGCTCAAGGCACACCATTTATAGCTGTTTCTAATAGTGCAATCGGGTTTTCAGATATAGATGGAGACAATGACCCTGACCTGCTCATTACTGGAGAAGATTACAACAACAATTATCCTTCTACAAAACTATACACGAATGATGGGACAGGTACATTTACTGAGATCAGTCATTCCTTAGAATTGGTTGCATTCGGTGCGCTTGCCTTTGCTGATGTAAACGGTGACCAAAAGGAGGATCTTATCCTCTCAGGACCGACTCCCGACAGTGTCATCACCAAACTGTTCTTTAATAGTTTTATGGTGCCTGTTGACGAAGTATCTAAGAAGACTTTTAGCATGGTCCCAACACTTTATCCCAATCCCTCAACAGCTGATAAAATCAACATACAGTATCACTCAAATACGAACAACTCTGTACTTGTGACTATTTTTGATTTGAAGGGAAGCCAATTAATACAAAAACAGGAACAAATCGAAATTGGTGAAGGAACCTTTTCTGTCAACATCTCGTCCCTAAGTAAAGGAAGCTATATCCTACAATTGGACGATGGTACTAGCAAATGGAACCAAAAACTTTTGGTTCATTAACTGAAAACAGATTGAAAAGGTTAAGTTCAAACAAAAATCTTGTAAGGAGATATGCCTTGCTATCTATTCACTTGAAACAATTGACTCCCAGATTGATCGCCGTGCACTATTTGTAACAAATATATGCCTACTGGGTAATCGGATACATCCAATGACTCCAACTGATTGGAAAGCGCCTCTCCTTTCGACATCTGTTGTCCTAGCTGATTTTCAATGGCGAAACTGATTGACTCATTTCGGAGCGCATCGTATTGAAAATGTAGCATGTCTTGTGTTGGATTGGGGTAGATATTATCACTTCCATATTGGTGATATTCTGTTTGATTGTTTTGAATACCAACAGTTGCCGTCAAATTATCGTAGTTAGAGAAATCAAATTGATCAACGATATAAATATTGTTCGATGTTTCTTCCAGTACAATTGAAAACATGTTTTCAATGGTATTACCCAATGGCCAAGACTTAAAACTAATCCAATATTGTCTGTTTGGCTGTGTACCAAAAACTACTGTAAGAACTTCACCTTGGCCATACCCACCATATGTTGATTCCGACCCCTGGTGATCCCAGAAGGCACAGATAGACTTGTCAGGCAATGTAGTCGATGGCAAATTGGTGTTTGCCCCTGGCAAGCCTGTAGGGGATGAAAACGTAAGCACTCCATTGTGCGAAATCCAATAGGTTTGTACCGGATCTCCATAAAACATAAAGGGAAATGGTAGTGTATGACTGGTAGACTAATTATTGATGTCGTTAAATAAACCGATTGATGTCCAACCCATATAATTGTCATCTGACTCCGTATTAAGGCTTCCTGGATTTCCAGTACCCGTGCTAGATGTATAAAATACCTGACTAAAGGCTAATTGAGAACAGGCAAGTAAAAACGTTAAAAGTATATTTTTCATTTTATTCGATTTCTAATGGTTTTGCAAATATTGTATAGAACAAAATTAGGAAGTATAATGCATGATTTCTTTTACTTATTGGATAGTTTATTTGCAATACAGGGAATCTTATACGCAAAAGATTATTTTATAAATTGTTTATTATAAACATACTAATGATTTATAATTCTTGATTAATAGAGAATTTTATTCTAAATAAATTTCATACTATAGAAAGTGTAAATGGCTTTGAGTAATATTTAGTTAAAAATCAATTAAATAGTTTGATCTTTAGCCTTAGATTTGATTCTATTTTTTTCGATTATATTACAAGCGGAAATAACAAAATGAAAAGGTATGAATTTTAAAGAAATACTTGAATTAGATTTCATTAGTATAGGGAATTTTCATTTGAGCTTGATTCAGATTATTATTGCTATCGTAATAATTTCTTTAACTCGCTTGTTACTTAATATTTTTCGAAAACTTATAGCAAAGTATTTTGAAAGAAAACGCATTGATAGTGGTCGACAATTTGCATTTCTTGCATTTGTAAAATACATCATTTATGTTATTGCAACAATGCTGGTTTTTGAAGTAATTGGTATTAAATTTTCTGTAATTTGGGGTGGTGCCGCTGCTTTGTTAGTTGGTTTTGGATTAGGACTTCAACAGACGTTTAATGACCTCATTTCTGGTTTAATCTTGTTAGTAGAAGGGACTGTTGACGTCAACAACATTATAGATGTAGACGGAACAGTAGGCAGAGTAATAGATATAGGTATTCGCACAACAAAAATTGTAACCAGAAATGAGATAACACTGCTGATCCCCAATTCTAAAATAATTGGAGATGGTGCTGTCAACTGGAGTCATAATAGAAAACCTATCAGATACAACATTAGTGTTGGAGTAGCCTACGCCTCAGATATTAAACTAGTAACAGACCTGCTTTTAACGGCAGTCAAAGTACACCCGTCCGTTTTAAGTAACCCTAAACCTAGCGTTCAGTTTACTGATTTTGGTAACTCTTCCCTCGATTTTAATCTTTTTTTTTACAGTAGAGAGTTCATGCGAGTAGAATTTGTGAAAAGTGATATCCGATATCGTATTCTTGAACTGTTTCGGGAACACAAGATCGAAATCCCATTCCCTCAAAACGATTTGTGGTTGCGAAATGCAAAATAGGGCAAACACGATTACTATAAATAAACTAGAGGTATCGTATGTTAGTTGATCTCACAATACAGTTCCACAACCTCATAATTTCCTTCAGATAATGTTTGAAATTGAATAGTATTAAGTGTACTTTTGCAGCGAAATTTAAGCACCATGATATACAACAACATACTGGAAACCATCGGGAATACACCATTGGTAAAACTTAACAAAATAGCTAGCAGAATTGACGCCACAGTCCTTGCGAAAGTTGAAACCACCAACCCCGGCAACTCAACAAAAGACCGGATGGCAGTGAAAATGATTGAAGACGCGGAGAAAAGAGGCGACCTGCAACCAGGCGGTACGATCATCGAATGCACTAGCGGAAACACAGGTATGGGTATCGCTATCGCTGCAGTAGTCAAAGGCTACCGTTGTATCTTTACGACAAGCGATAAACAGTCGAAAGAAAAAGTGGATATGCTGAAAGCTGCTGGAGCTGAGGTCATCGTCTGTCCTACAAACGTAGAGCCCGATGATCCTAGATCTTACTACTCTATCGCAGAAAAACTAAATAAAGAAATTCCTAACTCCTACTGGTGCAATCAGTATGACAACCCTTCTAACCCGCAAGCGCATTATGAGTCTACAGGTCCTGAGATTTGGGAACAAACAGATGGAAAAATCACCCATTTCGTTGTGGGTGTAGGAACAGGTGGTACGATCTCGGGAATCGGCAAATACCTGAAGGAAAAAAATCCAGATATTAAGATAATTGGCATTGACACTTATGGCTCTGTATTCAAGAAATTTCACGAAACAGGCATATTTGATAAAGCGGAAATTTACCCCTATATCACTGAAGGTATTGGTGAAGACATCCTCCCAAAAAACGTTGATTTTGACGTGATTGACCTGTTTGAAAAAGTGACAGATAAAGATGCCGCAATATATACTAGATACCTCGCACAACAAGAAGGAATCCTAGTAGGGAATTCCGCAGGATCAGCAATGGCTGGTGTGATACAACTAAAAGACCACTTCAAACCTGATGATGTAGTGGTTGTCTTATTCCATGATCATGCGAGTCGATACGTCGGTAAAATCTTCAATGATGACTGGATGCGCGAACGCGGATTCCTTGATGGTGAGTTAAAAGTGAAGGACATTGTAGACATGAAAGACAATAAAGCGTTTATCTCTGTAGGACCAGATATGACCGTGCGTGAAGTCTTAAACTTGATGAAGGAAAATGACATTTCGCAATTGCCTGTTATGAAAGGTGACGAGATTGTAGGCTCCGTATCCGAGACATCCGTCTTAAATTACGTACTAGAAAACCCATTCAACCACGCAGAAAGTAATGTCGAAAAAGTCATGGGTGATGCATTCCCAATGGTCTCTGAAGACTTACCATTAAGCCAACTAAGCCGATTTATCAGCAAAAAGATACCAGCAGTCATCACTAAAGACAAGGCAGGCAGCATGCACATCATTTCTAAGTACGACATCATTCAATCAGTTTAAAAAATTAATGATGAGTGCACTCAATGATTAATGATTAATGCTGACGCAAGGAACTAAATAATGATTAATTGGAGAAGAATTGAAGACTATAGTTTCATTGTTCATTGTATTAATGATTAATTGTAATTAAATGCAGACAACAGATCAAATGGGACGTGAGGTAGCAGTGCCTGATCAGATCCACAGCATCGTCTCCTTAGTGCCTTCGCAAACAGAATTGCTGAGTTACCTGGGATTAGATGACAAGATTGTAGGCATTACAAAGTTCTGCATTCATCCGGAGCACATCTACCGTACTAAGACCAGAGTAGGCGGAACAAAGCAAATCAACCTAGAACAGATCGCTACGCTCCAGCCTGATCTGATTATTGGTAACAAGGAGGAAAACGACCAAACTCAAATCGAAGCACTGATGTGTGAGTATCCAGTTTGGATGAGTGATATCAAAACACTGGACGACGCTTATCAGATGATCGGAATGCTGGGTGCTGTGGTTCAGAAACAGAAGGAAGCTGCCACATTACTCGTTGCGCTAAAAACTCGGTTCAACAATCTTGCAAATGGCCTAGTTGGACAAGCGCCAAAACGAATCGCCTACTTCATCTGGAAAGATCCTTGGATGGTGGCTGGCGGTAATACCTTCATCGACTCAATGCTAGAAGCAGGTGGCTTCGAAAATGCGTTTAAAGACCAATCTCGATATCCAGAAGTAACTCTTTCTGATTTGGGGGAATCACAATTAGACGGTGTACTGTTGTCTTCTGAGCCTTATCCGTTCAAGGACAAGCATATCCAAGAACTCAAAGCAGTTTGTAATTGTGATGTGGCGCTGGCAGACGGTGAGCTGTTTTCCTGGTATGGTCCTAGATTGTTGGGCAGTACTGAGGAGCTGATTCGTGTGCGCGGATTACTGTAGGAAGCAATTCGTCAACACTTACGATTCTTTTCAAAAATTAACCATCAAAAAACAGAATATGTCTATTGCAATAAAATCATTCTTTCCCTTCATATTCCTAGTCTCTGCACTACTATTTACTCCGTTCCAACAAGCATCTGGAGCAGTCACCAATAACGTAACAACCACGCTGACAAAAAAGGAAAAGAAACAACAAAAACAACTACGAGGCATCAATAGAACTGGCAACAAAGACAAAAAAAGTATACTAGGGAAACTTGGATTCTGGTCGATGATATTAGGCATAGCTTCGATACCCTTACTCATAGCAGGCATAGTTGGGATAATTCTCATAGGATCAACTATATTCACATATTCGGTAATTTAAGGACTTGTATTAAGTGTCGTTGCTGTAATATTAGGCTTCATCTCCATTAGAAAAAGTTTTCAAGTAGAAGACAAAAATGTAAGAGAGAAAGGCCGTATCAATGTTAATCTAGGTCGTATAGGTGTCATCCTTGGAATTATAACCCAAGTGTTATTCATTGTTACCACTATGGTTATCCTAGGCATAATTGCAAGTTCATTGTTCTAAACTCAAGCTTCGCATACCATTAATTTGTCAGTAATAAAAACTCGATACAAAACATCCTTGTGTTATCTTTGGAAGCAATACCCAAGGGATATTAATTGTTTTTAATTATTGTTTCATTATTACTTTTTAATTGTAAATTGTAAATTATACATTTGTTCCATTGTTAATTATTCAATATTCCTATGTCTATTTCAACCTTTAAGACACCCCTACCCCTTTTCTTGTTCATTTTAGCTTCCCTAATCTGCTTGCCAGTTAATACTGTTGACGGTGCAGTAACCAACAACGCCACTAGTATTTCGAGCAAGCAGGTTATTAAACTAGAGAAACGGATGAATCGTATCCAGAAAAAGCTAAATGGCGACGAAAAAACTAAGGCACACAAACAAGGAATTCGGTCTGCAGTGCTTGGCGTTTTGGCATTCCTACTACTGTTCTCCTCGGTTGGGTTCATTGCGGTAGGTGGACCTACACTTGGTGTTTTGGCTTTACTACTTGCCTTGCTATTGAGTATTCCAGCATTACTCTTGGGAATGTCGGCAGTCAAAAAATGTGAGGCAGATCCTGAAAAACGCGGCAAAAAGCTAGGACGACTTGGGACCATTCTCGGTGGAATCATTTTGGGATTAGCGATTGTCGTAGTGCTGATGGCTGTTGGAGTCATTGACTTAGGCTAATCATTCATCCAATAAAATAAAATATTTGTACTACCAGTTTTCTATTTATTTAAACCAATAAAATTCTTTAACTCCTTACCGTTGCAAACTATGAAATATTTCCTATTTATTTTGTTATCCCTCTTTATCGCTCAACCTATTTCAGTTCAAGCAAGTATCAATTCAAACAAACAATCCATTGTTGAGAAACGTTCTCCTAAGAAAGCAAAACGATTGAAACGCATTGCTAAGTTCCTTGATGGTATTCCCTCTAAAACCAAAGGCATTTTAGCTCTTGTCTCAGGAGTGCTTGCAGTTTTCTCTGTATTTTTTAGCATCGCAATGAGTTTCGCACTGTCTGTTCCAGGTGTTATCATTGGTATCGTGCTAGCCACGCTTTTCGGCACCGCAGCAATGATCCTAGGCATTACAGCCATAAAAGAAGATGACGGTGGCAAAGTGTTTGGTCTTATTGGCGTCATCATTGGAGGTATTGGGCTACTTATGCTTATCGGACTCACTATCGGGAGCTTGTTTTTTAGTTAATCTTCCATATTCACATCAAAACATTGTTCCTTATTCATTGTTAGTTATTAATAAATTGTTCATTTTTTATTATTCAATGTTCTTTATAAATGTTTAATTATTCATCTTTTATTCATTAATCATTGAACATTGAGTCTACTCCGAAAAGTACTATTTTGGTCTAAATCGAGGCTGAAAGAATTTTAGAGCCGCAGTTAACTCTTGTTAATAGCGCTACATCCTGTAAGTAGAAGATAGAGCGAGGACTTTAAAATTCTTGAAAACGATGTGGTCCGACATTTCGGG